>Ga0082212_10001376_pt1 | contig 30865 bp, 29 predicted proteins | sample TergutNt197P3_FD_71548 | JGI IMG/M metagenome (GOLD analysis project Ga0082212, IMG submission 71548) | Neocapritermes taracua P3 segment gut microbial communities from Petit-Saut dam, French Guiana - Nt197 P3 | ecosystem: Host-associated > Arthropoda: Insects > Digestive system > Gut ...
AGTTTTAAAAACAATGTATCCGAGATCCCGAACTTGAATTTATCCAATCAGGGCGAAAAGAAATACACAGTTTCTGAAATCACCATGGAGATCAAGCAGTCGCTTGACGATTTGGGCATTCTCCGTATTCAGGGCGAAATATCCAACTTCAAGCGCCACTCCTCCGGGCACATGTATTTTTCACTCAAGGACGAGCGCGCGCAGATCAAGTCCGCATGTTTCCGCAACAACAATATGTATCTGAAATTCCGTCCTGAGGACGGCATGGAAGTTCTAGCGCGCGGGCGTGTGAGCGTCTATGAGCCGCGCGGGGACTATCAGCTCATCGTGGAACATATGGAGCCTGTGGGGCTTGGCTCTCTCCAAAAAGCTTTCGAGCAACTCAAAGAAAAGCTGCGCCTGGAGGGATTGTTCGAGGAAAGCCGCAGAAAACCGCTTCCAATGCTGCCGAAAAAAGTCGGCATCGTTACTTCGCCCACGGGATCGGTGGTACACGACATGCTGCGCATCATGAAGCGGCGCAATCCCGCGCTCAATGTTTTGATCTACCCCGCGAAAGTTCAGGGCGACGGCGCGGCTGAGGAAATCGCCGAAGGAATCCGCGCGCTCAACAAACGCAGCGATATTGACGTTATTATTGCCGGGCGCGGCGGCGGCTCCATGGAAGACCTCTGGGCGTTTAATGAAGAAATTGTCGCGCGGGCGATTTTTGACTCGAAAATTCCGATCGTTTCGGCGGTCGGCCATGAGCCGGATGTTACGATTGCCGATTATGTAGCCGATGTGCGCGCCGCTACTCCGTCAAACGCGGCGGAACTGGTTGCGGGCGTCCGCGAGGAAATGCTGACGGTCGTCCGTTCCCTTGGAGGCCGGCTAGTACAGGCGATACGCCGGAAAACGGATATTTGCCGACTGAATCTTGAACGCCTGTCGCGCAACCGGGCTTTCGCCGTCGCGCCGAACAAAATAAGGGAATTCGCGCAGCGGTTTGACGAAGCGGCGCTGCGTATGATTCACGGCATACGCAACCGGACGCTTGAAGCACGACGGCGGGAACGCATGCTGGCGGCGCGTCTCCGTTCGGCTGATCTGCGCCGTATTGCCGCGCGCAAAAAAGACGTGCTGTCGGCTGTCCGCCAGGATTTGACTGCCGCGATGCGGGCCGTTATTAATCAACGCAAATCACGCTTTGCCGTGGCTGTCGGAAAAATTGACACGCTTAGCCCGCTTGGCGTCCTGGCACGCGGCTTTGCGATATGCCGGGACGGCGAGGGCAAGATTATTTGCAGGGCTTCGGCTGTCCGAGCCGGAAGCGATGTACGAGTCCGGCTTGCCTCCGGCGAACTTGAATGCGAAGTTAAAACTGTGATTGGTGGGAACTGATATGGAAGAATTGAAGGTGAAGGATTTTGAGTCGGCGCTCAAGACGCTGGAAGATATTGTCGGCAAGCTGGAAACCGGCGATATGACGCTGGAACGGTCGCTTGAGCTGTTTGAGGAAGGTATAAAAATAAGCCGTTTCTGCGGATCAAAACTGGAAGAGGCCGAACGAAAGGTTGAAATTCTTACCAAAGCCGCCGACGGAACGCTTTCAGAACAACCCTTCCCCGAAGGAGACGCCGATTAAAATCAAAATTACCTCAATCGGCAATCAAAAATTAAAAATCGAAAATTGAAATCATGGATATAAAAAATTATCTTGCGGAAACGCGAAAACTCGTCGATCAGACGCTTGAAAAATTACTGCCGCCGGAAAACGAAACGCCTGTGGTCATTCACCGGGCGATGCGTCATTCGATTTTTGCCGGCGGCAAGCGGCTGCGTCCCATTCTCGTTTTGGCATCAGGCGAATGTCTCGGCGGCTGCCGCGAAACTCTCATTCACCTGGGCGCGGCTATTGAAATGATGCACACCTATTCGCTTATTCACGATGATCTGCCCGCGCTCGACAACGACGATCTTCGCCGCGGCGTGCCGACATGTCACAAGGTTTTCGGCGAGGCGATGGCGATTCTGGCCGGCGACGCGCTTATGACGCGCTGCTACCAGGCGTTGACCGAACTTCCCGGAACTACGGACGCTGTGCGTGTCAGGATTATCGGCGAGCTTGCCTACGCTACCGGAACCGTGCGCGGCATGATCGGCGGCCAGGTTGCGGATATCGAATCGGAAGGGAAGCCGGTGGACGCTTTGACGCTTGAATATATCCACCATTCCAAAACTGGTGCGCTTCTGTCGGCCTGCGTGCGCACGGGCGCTCTGGCGGCCGGTTCAAACGACGCCGATCTTGAAACCATGACCCGTTTTGGAAACAAACTTGGTCTGGTGTTTCAGATCGTGGACGACATTCTTGATGTTACAGCGAGCAGCGAAACCCTGGGAAAGACGGCGGGAAAAGACGAAAACGCGCAAAAGGCGACCTATCCCGCGCTTTACGGTGTTGATGTTTCACGCCGAAAGGCGCGCGAACTGGTTGACGGCGCGCTTACAGATATAAGCGGTTTCGGTGCCGAAGCGGAAACTTTGCGTGAACTTGCCGTTTTTTTTATCAGCCGCACCGCCTAACCTTTTATTTGTCGAGGTCGCGTAACGCAGAGTTTGGGGTTTTTAGAGGTTCCCATAGTGAAGCGACGTATTGATCAACTGCTGACGGAGAGAGGACTGGCCGAAAGCCGCCACAAGGCGCAGGCGCTTCTTCTGGCCGGACAGATTCTGGTCGACGAGCAGAAAGTTGAAAAACCGGGCCGGATGGTTGAGGAAGACGCCGCTATACGCGTTCTCGGCCAAATGCGTTATGCAAGCCGCGCCGGAGTCAAGCTTGAAGCGGCGCTCGACCATTTCAGCATTTCCGTTGAGGGGCTTGTCTGCGCCGATCTTGGCGCGTCGACCGGCGGTTTTACCGACTGCCTCCTGCAGCGCGGCGCACACGCCGTTTACGCCTTTGATGTCGGGAAGGGGCAACTGGCGTGGAAGCTTCAAAGCGACGCGCGTGTAATTGTCAGGGATGAATTTAATGTCCGTAGCCTGACGGCAACCGACCTGCCGGATGATCTGGCGTTTGTCTGCATGGACCTGTCTTTTATTTCCATAACCAAAATACTGGTTCCGCTTAAAACGGCTATTGAGGCGCGTCTTGCCGGAACAGACGATTGGGTGGTCGATGTTATGGCGCTGGTCAAGCCGCAGTTTGAAGCGGGAAAGGGGGAGGTCGGCAAGGGCGGCATCGTGCGCGACCCGGAAGTACGGCAAAGGGCGCTCGGCGCGGTTGCCGCTTTTTCTGAAGCGAACGGTTACGAGGTTATCGGCAGCATCCCGTCGCCGCTTCCCGGCGCGGAAGGAAACCTGGAATTTCTGTTGCGTATGCGGCTGGTTCGGTGACATGGAAGCGCGGTCGTCACGCCCGCGATGAATATTATATGTTGTGTTATACTTATGTTTAGCAACTAAGGAAACGCTGATTAATTGCCTGAGCAGGGCGTAGCGTGCTACGCCCCTACTTGTTGCGCGGTGCTCGTAACCTCAACATATTTCTATATATGCCTCGGTTCCTGCGCTCCGTGCGCCTTGCGCTTCATCCCGCTCAGACAATTAATCAGCGTTTCCCTAACTATGTGGGGTGTGATACCAGTGATTAATTTTGCTTAAACACGCAAAAATACGGACAGTATTAATGGACAGCCGGTGCTGTGCAGGGATACGAAATATTTGATGGGATGTGCATGGAAATGAATGCAGACAGACAAAGGGTGAGCGCAATTGGAAATATCCGGCTCTCGACTTTGGCGAAGATTATTATTCCTGTTTTTTTGTTCGGCGCTGCCGCGTGTATATTCAGCTTTATTCTTTTTCAATTAGCGATTCAGGAAGAGAGTGAGTTTCTAAATACTACCATAAAAAGCTTTGGCGTAACGCTGCCTCAGCATATAACCGTTAGATTAGCTGACGTGCAGGCAAAAGCCGTCATGTTTAGAATCATACTTATGTGTGTTATTGGTGGTTTTGTAATAACCGCGCTGCTCTCTTTATTTATTATTGTATATAAATTAGCGCCAATGCAAAAACTTGTAAGTTTGGCCACCGAATTGTCAAAAGAAAATATTGAAAAAAACAGTTTGAAAATTCCCAATGATGAACTGGGCGATCTTACAAAGGAACTCGCATACAAGATAAAAGCGACTGACGAGAGCTTTGTTTTATTAAAAGACGCTCTTGAAAAGGCGAACGCCGCAAGCCAGTCAAAAAGCGACTTTTTATCAAACATGAGCCATGAAATACGGACGCCTATGAACGCGATTATCGGTATGACCAACATAGCGAAAACAGCGCACAGCTTAGAACGCAAAGATTATGCTTTAGGGAAAATAGAGGATGCGTCGGTTCACTTGCTTGGCATCATCAACGACATATTGGATATGTCTAAAATTGAAGCGAACAAACTGGAACTGCACTCTACCCCTTTTGTATTTGAAGAAATGCTTAAAAAGGTTGTCAACATCATCAATTTCAAAGCCATAGAAAAGCATCAGAAAATCGCGGTATACATTGATGAAAACATCCCTCGAAAACTGGTATGTGACGATCAACGGCTTTCTCAAGTCATAACCAATCTGCTGTCTAATGCCGTTAAATTCACGCCGGAAAACGGCACAATAAGCATTGGCACAAAACTATTAAAAGAAGAAAAGGGCATATACGATATCCAATTTGACATAACCGACACAGGCGTCGGGATCAGCGAGGAACAGCAGGCGCGGCTGTTTAACGCGTTTGAACAGGCGGAGAGCAGCACCACGCGCAAATACGGCGGCACAGGACTTGGCCTTTCAATATCAAAACGAATTATCGAATTAATGGACGGTGAAATTACCGTATCCTCCGTTCTCCACAAGGGTTCAACCTTTGCCTTTACAATCAAGGCAAAAAAATCGGACGAGAAGATGGAGAGCGCCTTATTGACGGTGAATGATTTTGACAAGGGCGATATAAATGTTCTGATCGTTGACGACGACGAAGATGTGCGGGAATACTTCGTTGACATCGCTATTCGTTTTCATATTACCTGCGACACAGCCGCAAGCGGTGAGGAAGCGCTTGCCCTGTTAGAAAGCGGAAAGAAATACGACATATGTTTTGTCGATTGGAATATGCCCGACATGAACGGCATAGAGCTTTCGCGAAGAATCAAAAAAACAGATAACGACGAAACGGTTATTATCATGGTTTCGTCGGTTGAATGGAGCAAAATCGCGGCCGACGCCAAAGACGCAGGTATAGAAGAATTTTTGCCAAAGCCGATTTTTCCGTCCGCGATTATTGAATGTATTCATAAATTCCTCGGAATTGACCTGATGAATGAAGGGAAAAATGAAAATACCGGGGAGATCGACCGTTTTTTGGGCTACCGTGTGCTGCTCACAGAAGATGTGGAAATCAACCGAGAGATAGTGATGGCATTGCTTGAGCCGACGCTTATTGAAATAGACTGCGCGGAAAACGGAGAGCAGGCAGTCGAGATGTTCAGCGCGGAGCCCGAAAAATACAATTTGATTTTCATGGACTTGCAAATGCCGATTATGGACGGGTATGAAGCGACACGGAGAATAAGGGCGCTTAATGATGAAGCGGCTAAAACGGTTCCGATTATCGCCATGACCGCCAATGTGTTCAAAGATGATATTGAGAACTGCCTTGCAGCAGGTATGAACAGCCATATCGGAAAGCCCTTGGATTTTGACGATGTTTTGCTCATACTCAGGAAACATCTTTTTAAACAAACGCCCGCGAAAGACCGGCGCAAAAAAGAGAGGCGCGCAAGCAAATCCGACAGAAGGCATGGTGATGACAGACGAAGGAAAGACAGAAGGCAAAATGATTCCTGAATTCAGCTTTCAAAAGTCAGCGCGCCAATCACTTTGAAAAGCATAAACTTGACTTTTGTCGTGAGCACAATACAATGTACGTATAAGGGATAAGAGGAATAAAAAATATGAAACAACGGCAAACTGCTTTCTTGGTTATGGTTATGATGGGTTCATTGTTTACGGCTTGCTCAGGCACTCCTGCCAAAAAGCCTGATACTGGGAATAATGCTGCCCACACTGCCCACGCTGCACATATTGTCACGATTGACACTGTGATTGAAGCCCTGCAAAATCCGGACGATTGGGTCGTTATTGACACAAGAACCGCGGAAGAGTTTAATGGCGAGAGCCGATTGCCGAATGCTTTTGGCTCAGGCAGGCTTAAAGGCGCTGTTAATGTGGACAAAAATTTGGCTTTTGATTCTAACGGCGAACGTCTCTCAAGCAATGAACTCGTTAAACTCTATGAATTCGTAGGCGGTAAAAAAGTTATCGTCTATTGTCATGGCGGCGCGCGTTCTAAAGATATTTGGGAAATCTTAACGAACCTTGGTTTTGATGTTTGGCACTATGACGGCTCTTGGATCGACTGGTCCAGGGCGGTCTCAGTTGCAGACGGCGGCTCAAACGATGTTGTTCTAAGCCTGACAGAAAGATGGACAGATAATGAGGGCGTGATTGAAGTCCCCTAAAAATATCCTCGCAAGCCCGTCAACGCTTTTCACATGTGATTAGTACGGTTTAACGAGTCTGTTTTCAAAGAAAAAATTTAAAATACCGTACCAAAAACAGAAGACGGATACTTATGTACCGGCAAATCCAGGACGATACTGAATCAAACAACTCACAGGAAGAATGCCCGCCGGTTTTCAAGACATGGCGGCGGTTGTATTTCGCGGTGCTGGGAAACCTGGTTCTGCTGATAGTAATTTTCTACATTATATCCCGGATATTTTAATGACGAGCGCCGTAACCGCAGGGCAAGGGTAATGAGCATTCTTGACTGGCTGGTTATGGGCGGTTTTTCGGCGTTCGTCGTCATTTACGGCATATGGAAAACCGGCGGAAACACTTCAAAATATCTGCTCGCGGATCGTTCAACGTCCTGGTTCGCGGTTATGCTCTCGGTAATGGCCACGCAGGCCAGCGCGATCACCTTTCTTTCGACGCCGGGGCAGGCATATGTCGATGGAATGCGCTTTGTGCAGTTCTACCTCGGACTGCCAATCGCCATGATTATTCTCTGCATGACGGCGGTTCCGCTTTTTCACCGGCTGAAAGTTTTCACAGCGTATGAATTTCTCGAACAGCGCTTTGATCTCAAGAGTCGCCTGTTGGGAGCGATTCTGTTTCTGATTCAGCGCGGGCTTGCTGCGGGGTTTACCATACTCGCGCCCGCTCTGATTCTTTCAATTCTGCTAAAATGGGATCTCAGCCTGACCGTCGTCGTCATTGGTTTTCTTGTTGTACTTTACACCGCCGTGGGCGGGTCGGAAGCCGTCAATAAAACGCATCTCCTTCAAATGGCGATTATCACTCTGGGAATGGGCTTCGCTTTTATCCTGATTTTGCGCGCGCTGCCCGACGGCATTTCCGGGCTGGATGCCGTGCGCATCGCGGGCAAAATGGGAAAGATGAACGTTCTCACTTTCAATTTTGACTGGCGCGACCGCTACACTTTCTGGAGCGGGCTGATCGGCGGAACGTTTCTGGCGCTTTCTTATTTCGGAACCGACCAGTCGCAGGTATCGCGCTATCTGACGGGGCGGTCGGTCAGGGAAAGCCGCGTCGGATTGCTGGCCAACGGCATTGTCAAAATTCCCATGCAGTTCGCCATTCTTCTTCTTGGCGTTTTGGTCTTCGTCTATTACCAGTTTGCTTTGCCTCCGCTGTTTTTTAATCCCGGTGAAGAAGCCAAATTACGCGCCGGAGCGCAGGCCGAAGCGTATAACCAACTGGAAAGCGATTTCGCCCGCGTTCACGCTGAAAAACAGATAAAGATTCGCGAGGCGCTTGCTTATTCCGACGGCGGCGCCGTTGACGCAATGCAGCGGCTTCATACGGAAGAACTGCGTCTGCGCGGAGAGGCCGCCAGGTTTGTGCGCGCCTCCGGTCCTAATGCCGACGCGAACGATACGAATTATATTTTTTTGAGTTTCGTTATCAGCGTAATGCCGGCCGGGCTTATCGGGCTGATTCTTGCCGCAATTCTGTCCGCCTCGATGTCTTCCACATCGGCGGAACTTAACGCGCTGGCGTCTACAACGGTGGTTGATATCTATAAGCGCCTTATACGGTCGGAAGGCAGCGACAGGCATTATCTGTTCGTTTCGCGCGCCGCCACCGTTTTCTGGGGAATCTTCGCCGTCGGTTTCGCGCTTTTTGCCAATGCGACAGGGTCGCTGATTGAGGCGGTCAATATTCTTGGGTCGCTTTTTTACGGCGTGATCCTGGGGCTTTTCCTGATCGCGTTCTTCCTGAAAAAGATTACGGGAACGCCGGTTTTCATCGCCGCGCTTATATCGGAAGCACTGGTGCTCGCATGCTTCTTTTTCACGGATATTCCGTATCTATGGTACAACGTGATCGGCTGCATGGTGATGACGCTGCTGGCGCTTCTTCTGCAGAAAATCATACCGCGCCCAAGCCAATGCCCGATGCCGATAAAACAATAATGTATGAAACAAAAATGTTTCATACATTATTGTTTCATATTTTTAAAACATTTATGTTTCATGTAGCGGTGATATGCCTAGGGAAATGCTGATTAATTGTCTGAGCGGGATGAAGCGCAAGGCGCACGGAGCGCAGGAACCGAGGCATATATAGAAATATGTTGAGGTTACGAGCACCGCGCAACGCAGCGATTCGCCCGCTCAGGCAATTAATCAGCGTTTCCCTGGGCTAAAAATAACTGTCAGTCAGCCAATATCGGTACATCGGATCCTGGAATGAAATCTTGCCGGCCTTGTCGTCAAGGATATCCTTTTCGATCAGGGATTTTCGGGCGCGGTTAACATTGGCCGACATTCCCAAACGGTAATTTGATAAAACCTTTGCGGATGAAAACGCGGTTTCTCCCGAAACAACCGCCCTGAGAAAGTTGAGTTGGTTGTCGGTCAGCGATTCGGTTATTGTGATAAACAAAAGGCTTAATTGCTCAATTATGGACGAAAAAGCTTCACGGACGATCGCCTCGCCGCATACTTTTTTCGTTCTCAGCCAGGACTGTTGCGCCAGTTGCTGTACATAGTAAGGATGGCAATCGGTTAATGACGCAATAAGCCCCACAGCCTTTGGATCGATTTTCTTACCGGTCGCCAAAAAGCGTTCCATGATGAATTTAATCCACGAGCCGGCGTCTATTTTTTCAAGAAAGAGCAGGTCGCCGAATTTATAGAACGGCATGGAAGAATTGGTAAACACGTCCAGCATCATGTGCCGCTTGCTGCCGTACAGGCAATAAGCGACATGCTGGTGCCGCTGCCAATGTGAACGTAATTTTTTCTGGAAATATAACGGATCGCCGAACCCTGCAATATTCTGGAATTCATCGACGCATACAACTATGCGGATTTTTTTATCCACGGCAAGCTTCTCCGCAAGATCGAGCGCTTCGTCGGGATTTTTCTTGAGTTCTTTTCTGTCGAAATCGAGCGATATTTCGTTTTTTCCATCGCCCGTCAGCACGATTTTAGGCATAAGCCGCGTAAAGAATTTTTTCGCCGACGCCACGGACTCTTCCCATTTCGAAGAAGCGGCTTTCAGCACGCCATGCGCCAGCAGTTCATAAAACTGCTCTTCGTCGCGGATATTAAAGAGGTCGATTTTGCAGACGCGGATCTTATTGTTCCCTGCCGCGGCGACTTCCGCCGCTTTTTCCACAAGAGAGCTTTTGCCCCAGCGGCGCGGCGATATGATGATGGTGTTGACTCGCGAGTTGAAGTTGCCGACCAATAAAGCGGTGTCTTTTTCGCGGTCGGTAAAATTTTCGCCGCATACAACTTTGCCATAAATAAAAGGCGTATCCATAAACATGGACTTTATCACATTGGTTCAAAAATATGAAACAAAAATGTATGAAACATTTTTGTTTCATATTTTTGAACCATTGTGCTTTACTTGATATTGCGCCAGTTCCAGTCAAGCCCGCCTTTGAGTACTGCGGCATTCATGCCGTTGCTCAGCTTGTTGATGACTGCGTCCGGGAATTTCTTGAACATTGCCAGGAAGAACTCCGCTTCGGTGCTGGTCTGCTTCAGGGCTTTTTCAGTAGCCTGTATGTAGTTTCGCGTGAAATCAAGCGAACTCCGGTCGAACTGCATTCCGGGTCTCTGGTGGCCCGGGATGATGACTTCCGCGCCCATCGTCTCAATTTTGTTAATATCCGCGACCCACTGCGCCCGTTCTTTTTTAGTGCATTCGCAGGTGAAGGGATGAGCCTCATTGAAAAGCACGTCGCTGGCGTACAGCGTCTTGATCGACGGAATCCAGACCATAGTGTTGTAGCGCATATCGCCCATGACTTTTGTCAGGATTTCAAATTTATGCCCTTCAAGTTCAAAGCTGTTTTTGGGGAGCGGGTCGACCCTGGCCTCAACCCGGCAGACGTTGTGCGATCCGATGACGTTTTCCCAATGTTCCAGCTTGCCGAAGAACTGCGTGTTCATCAATTCGGCTTCGGAAGGAATGGCCACTACTTTCGCTTTCGGGAACGCCTGCGCGATGACGCCCGCGCCGAAATAATGGTCAGGATGGGCATGTGAACAAAAAATCGTCGTCAGGTTCTTGCCCGTGTCGACAATTTCCGCAATCACGCGATGCGCAGAGGACAGCGTCCATTGCGCATCCAGGAGAACGCAGTCCTTTTTCCCCATGACAATGACGGAAGCGACGGCAAAGCCGCTTTCATCGCTGAAAAAAACTTTTGTAGAGAGGTCGTTTTGCCCGCTGGCGGTATATCTTATTTCCATGGAACTTTCTCCGGTTAAATTCCGCAGGGCCGTCGCCCGACGGATTAATGTTTTAGGGGAAAAGAACCTGATGGTCTTTTCCCGATTCTAAAATTGACACTCGGCATTATACAATTATTTTCAGAACCGGGAACAAAGGAAAGGAAATTTTAAATGAATATTTGACGATTCCGCCGCGTACTGGCATTTTTTATGGTTTGAATTAACCCGGATGCTGAATTATGAATGAGAAAAAACTCCCGTTTACAAAGACGGAAATTGAAACGATCATTAAAAAATACCCGACGCCGTTTCATATCTACGACGCGCGCGCTATCCGCGAAAACGTCCGGCGCTTCCTGAAAGCTTTTTCCGGGCTTCCGGAATTCAAGGAATATTTCGCCGTCAAAGCCTGCCCTAATCCGGCGATCGTTCGAATGCTGCGCGAGATGGGTTGCGGCGCGGATTGCAGCTCGCTTGCGGAACTGGTTCTTGCGGAGCGCGCCGGCGTCACCGGCGAGAACATCATGTTCACCTCAAACGACACGCCCGCCGAAGAATTTCAGAAAGCGCGCGAGATGGGCGGCATTATTAATCTGGACGACATCAGCCATATCGAATTTCTTAAAAAGTGCGCCGGGATTCCCGAAGTTATCTGCATCCGCTATAACCCCGGCCCGAGGCGTACCGGAAGCAACGTCATAATCGGCAATCCGGAGGAAGCAAAATACGGATTCACATACGAACAAACATTTGAAGGCTTCGCCCGGCTGCGCGATCTCGGCGTCCAACGCTTCGGCCTTCATTCGTTTATCATTTCCAACGACATCGACCGTTCGCATTATCTGGAAACCGCACGGATGCTGTTTCAACTGGCCGCGGATGTCAAGGCACAGACCGGCGTTCGTATCGAATTTGTGAATCTCTCAGGCGGGATTGGGATACCTTACCGGCCTGAACAGGACGCTGTGGATATCGAAGCGCTGGGACGCGAAGTCGTGGAGGCGTATGACGAACTGGTACGCCCATCCGGTCTTCATCCCATGAAGGTTTTTGCCGAATGCGGACGCTATATCACCGGGCCTTACGGCTGCCTGGTTTCAACCGTTCTGCATAAAAAGAATATATACCGCGAATATGTTGGGCTTGACGCATGCATGGCGAATCTTATGCGCCCCGCTCTTTACGGCGCGTATCACCACATAACCGTTATGGGAAAGGAAAACGCTCCGGCGACGCGCGTTTATGACGTCACCGGGTCTCTGTGCGAAAACAACGACAAATTTGCCGTTCAGCGCGAACTGCCGGAAATCGAACCGGGGGATATCGTCGTTATACACGACGCCGGAGCGCACGGCCACGCAATGGGTTTCAACTACAACGGCAAACTCCGCTCCGCCGAACTCCTGCTTGAGCAAGACGGCAGCGTCGAACTGATACGCCGCGCCGAAACCCTGGAAGACTATTTTGCCACCGTCCGGTTTTAAGGAAACTCTGATATCTGACTATTTCATAGGGAAATGTTGCGGGAACACCATGTTAAATACGCCAAATACGCCAAAGATGAAAAAAATACTCGCGTTTGCCGTCGTGTTATTGCTGCCGCTGTATCTGTCCGCATGCAACCAGGCATGGGATAAACCTTCCGTCCAGGGACAGGTTTTGAGCGGGTCGGAAGCTTCACGTGTCAGAATTGAAGTGTTTTCCGATTTACAATGCCCCGCGTGCCGTGAACTTTTCACCAATACTCTTAAACCGTTGATGGAAACCTATCAGGACGAAGTCAGTGTCGTCTATTATGAATTTCCCCTCGCCATGCACAAGTACGCCCGCCAGGCGGCACAGTATGTCGCGGCCGCGGCTAAACTGGGACAGCAGCAGGTATTGTCCGTTTATGAGGCGATCTTTAACGATCAAAGATATTGGGCAGCGAACGGCAACCTGGAAGATTCCGTATCAAAAGCGCTATACGCGGAAGATTTCCTGAAAATCACACAAATCATGCAGGATGCTGATTCCATGGCAGATATCAACGAAACCATAGAAAAAGAACTGCAATTTGGAAAGCGCAAAGGCGTCAATTCCACGCCCACGATGTTTATTTCCCATGGCGGCAGGGAGCAAAAGGTTGAAGGCAACCTGCCCTATCAGGCTTTGAAACTGTTTCTTGATCCCGCCATGAAGTAATCGTTATTTCATAGAGTTTCGAAACAGGCGGGAGTTTTGCCGCTGAGCCAATACCAGTCCTCCGACGACTATAAAAACAGCCGAGAGTTTTATAAATGAAAAGTATTCCTGCCCCGCTATCGCGGCTAAAATAAAGGTGACAATCGGAACAATGTTGGAAAACACGTTGGTTTTTGCGATTCCCCCTATTTTTATGGCATTTGCGAAAAACAAAAACGCAATGGCGGAACAAAAAAATGACAGTATCAAAAGCGCCGACCACAACATGACGCCTTCTTTTCCGGAAACGGCAAAAAGGGAATCACGGATTGTATTCATGTTTGAAAAACCCAAAAGCAGGGGCGTAAACAAAAGGCAGCCTATGATGTTCTGCCAGGTCAAAAGAGCAATCGGGTTATAATTTCGCAGTAATTTTTTTAAGATCAGCACATAACATGTCGCTGAAAATACGGATAAAAACGCAAGCAAAACGCCGCGGGCGTTGACAATATGAAACCCGGCGTTATCCCAAAACAGAATAAATACAGTGCCGCAAATCGAAATGGCTATGCCAATGGCATTGATAACGTTCAGTTTTTCCCTGAAAATCCATACGGCGAAAATAGTCGTAAAAACCGGAATTGTCGCGACAATTACCGAAACCAGGCTTGCCGAAAGATATACCAGGGAAAAATTTTCTCCCAGAAAATACAGGAATGGCTCAAAAACAGCCAGTAATCCCATAAATTTCAAATCTTTCCATTTAAACTTAAACGTATCCCTGTAAAACAGGAATACAAACGGAATCAGGACAAACAGGGAAATGAATAATCTCAGCCAGATCAACGCGACAGGGTCAAGGTATTGCAGGCAGATTTTGGTAAATACAAAGGACGCCCCCCAAATTACCATTGGAGGCAGAACGTAAAGATAGAACTTGAACGGTATTTTCATTTACACTTCGCGGGCGGCGAGGAAAGCCGAACCGATGGCGTCAACAATCAGACCTGGCGCGTTGCAGTCGCCGACAATGTAGACTTCCGGAATAACAATTTTAAGTTTTTCAATAAGATCGTTGTTGGGCCGCAAAGGAAGCGCCGGAATCACCGTATCGGCTTCAAGTTCCAGTTTTTGGCCTTCCTTTGTTATAAGAACCAATCCTCGGCCGTTGATCTCCACATATTCCCGAACGCCGGAAATCATCGGAAGTTTGTTTTCCTCAAACCAGCGGAAAAGCTGCTCTTTCATGGATAGCGTTAAGCCGTCGCCAGGCTGCTCTGCCTGATCGACAATCGTGACTTTCCGGCCCCGCTTCATCAAAAATTCCGCCAGCTCGCATCCCTGCACCGCGCCGCCGATAACGACGGCTTTTTTGCCTATGGGCATATAAAATCGCGACAGGCTGCGCAAAGTCTCCGGTTCAAAAAACCGCGAAAAGAATTTGAGCCTCCGGTGAAGATCCGCGCCGCTGACGACGTTTGAACGGTTCGCTCCCTTAATGTTAAAAACGGCCGGAAGCCCGCCGGCAGCGAGGAAAACGGCGTCCGGTTTTTCGGCTTCAATGACGAAGGCATCCGCTTCGCGTCCCGTTTTTACGCGGACACCGAGTTTTTCAAGTTGGCGCTCAAAATAGCGTATAAGTTCCGGAAGGTTTTCAGGATGCGACCCCTTGACCATGGCAGCCAGAGGCAGGAGACCGCCCGGCTTTGCGGATTTTTCAAACAGCGTCACGCTGTGCCCGCGCAGCGCCGCCACGCGCGCGGCTTCCATGCCGGCCGGGCCGCCGCCGACAACGACGATCTTCTTCTTTTTTTCCGCTTTTTCAATCGTTGTATAAACCGTGCCGGAAATTCCGTTTACGCGGCAGCGTCCCGCTCCGCCCAGGCAGAAATTACACGCTGTGCAGGGCGCGATATCTTCCGGATGTCCCTCTGCAATTTTGTTCGGCAATTCCGGGTCGGCGTGCAGGCGGCGGTTCATTGCGATAAAATCCGCCGTTCCGCTCCTTAGAACCGATTCGCCAAGATCGGCGTCCATTCTTCCCACGACCATGACCGGAACGGAAACATTTTCTTTTATTCCCGCCGCCAGCCGGATATTAGCGCCCGCGCCCAGACGGCTCGCGTCATACTCTTTCGGAAATTTCTCCAAGGGCAGCGGCGGTTCAGGATAAAACAGCAGATCCGGCAAAAACCCCGCGACGTGCCGTCCAATCCAGTGGCTGCGCACCTGGATAGCGTCCGCGCCGGCTTTTTCCGCAAGGCCGGCGGCTTTGCGGCTGTCTTCGTGTGAAAAACAACCGTCCGCGCCTATCGCAAGGCCGATTTCAATACCGTTCAGAATCACCGAAACAGGAAAATCGCTTCCCGCGCGATTTTTCATTGCCCGGATTACTTCGGTCAGAAAACGCGCCCGGTTTTCCAGGCTTCCGCCGTATTCGTCTTCCCTTTTGTTCCAGAACGGCGAGAGGAAGCTCTGAAACAGATGACTGCTGGCGGCGTTGATGTCGATGCCGTCAAAGCCCGCCTTGCGGGCGCGCATGGCCGCATTCGCGAATTTTTCCACGATGCCCGCGATTTCGGAAATCGTAAGCGGCCTGGGTTCTTCATTATGATGATCGTATGGGTTATTCAGCCAGACATTTGACGCGGCTACGGGCGGCCCGGGATAAAGCGGATTCTGCTCTCTTCCCCAATGTACCTGCCAGGGGCCGTCGTGATTCGTGGAAAGAAACGTCGGGCATCCGTGTTTGTGAATAACGTCCGCCAGTTCGCACAGTCCGGGCAGGAATTTATCATCGTCAATCCGGTAACGGTTCCTGTAACGCGCGCCCCAGGGGTAATCAACCGTGACCGCCTCCACAATCAAAAGGCCGACACCGCCCCGGGCAAACCGTTCATAAAAGGCCGTGACCTCTTCACGCATGTGAACGTCGTCTTCGTGCCACATGAGCATTCCCGCGCCCGATTTTACTATCCGGTTGCGGGTTTTGACCGAACCGACGCGTCCGGGTTCGAGTATCTTTTCATAAGATTTTTGCCGCGCCATAAACGGCCTCCAAATATTAATGTTGAACCGCGCGGCGAACCGCTTCTATTAAAACAGATTCCTGTTCGGGAAAAACCGTGCGCAGATCAATAATCGCGCGGTCATCCTCAACGCGGATGATAATCGGCGGATCTCCGGCGCGCAGCCTTGATTCGACAAGAGCGGGGCGCGCGCGGTCTGATTCAAGCGTGACCAGCGCCGAGGGAAGAACGCATTCCGGGCAGGAACCGCCGCCGATCACTGAATTTCCGCCGATAATGCTCACGCGCACATCTTCAGGCAATGCCGCCCGCAAACGCCGCACAAAATTCTGCGCGCGCCGCGCAAGAACGTCCGGCGGCATGGAAATCATCCGCAGTATGGGAATTTCCTCCAACGCCCGTCCTAAGCGATAGCTGCCGAGCGTGGCCTGCAGGGCACCGTATATCATTTTGTCCACGCGGCAGGCGCGCATAAGCGGATTTTTGCGAATCGTGGCAACCAGCTTTTCCGATCCTGCAATAATTCCAGACTGCGGCCCCCCGAGGAGTTTGTCGCCGCTGAAGCAAATAAGTTCCACGCCCGCGTCAAGGCTTTCCCGCACGCCCGGTTCGTCCGATATTCCGTATGGCCTAAGATCGACCATGCAGCCGCTGCCGATATCTTCAACCAGAGGCACGCCCCGGCGGCGGGAAAGTTTAGCCAGTTCGGCGAGTTCAGGGCGCGCTGTAAATCCCTGTATTCTGAAATTGCTCGGATGCACCCGCAGGATCATAGCGGTATCGGGCGTAATGGCGTTTTCATAATCCGAAAGATGCGTCTTATTCGTTGTGCCGACTTCGCGCAGAATCGCACCGCTGCGCGCCATGACGTCCGGAATCCTGAAAGAGCCTCCGACTTCCACAAGCTCTCCGCGGGAAACAATGACTTCCTTGCCCGGTGCCAGCGTATTGAGAATCAGAAAAACAGCGGCGGCGTTGTTGTTGACAACCGTGACGGCTTCGCATCCCAGCAATTCCTTAAGCAACGGCTGAATGGTTTTGTCGCGTTGCGAGCGGCGTCCTTCCGAAATATCGTATTCAAGGTTTGCGTATTGGCCGGAGAGCGCAGGCAAGCTCTTTATCGCTGCGGCGGAAAGCGGAGCGCGGCCCAGGTTGGTATGAAGTATGACGCCCGTGGCGTTTATCACGGCGCGCAGGCCTGGAACCAACAGGTTTTTCAGCCTTTCGGATAGAAGCATATCCAGGCGTTCGGCGTTGACTGCGTCGGCAGCGCCGGCCGGGTTGCTGCGGATGCCGTCGCGGACTTCATTCAAAAGCCGCTGAATTTCCGCCACGACGAATTCGCGTCCGGCGCGCTGAATCCAGTCTGCGGCCGCCGGGCGCGCGATAAATTGATCAACTTTGGGTATCTGACGAAAAATACTGTTCTGGTCGTTCGTTTTCATGAAAGAATTTCAGCACAGCCGCCGGAACCATGTCAAATTTAAATACGTTAAAGTAAAATATTTAGTTTGGAATGATGGAACAGCAAAATCAATTGCAACGGGAGCGAATCTTGAAATTACTGATCGGCATCACCGGGACTACCGGCGTCATTTACGGAATACGTCTTTTGCAGACGCTTAAAACGACTCCGGATATTAAAACGCATCTGGTTATTACGCCGGCCGGAGAGCAGACCATCGCCATTGAAACGGAATACTGCGCCGACGATGTCCGATCGCTGGCTGATTACAATTACAGCGCTGATGACATTGCCGCGCCCCCGTCCAGCGGTTCATTTTTGCACGATGGCATGATCGTCGCTCCGTGCAGCATGAAAAAACTGTCGGCAATAGCAAACTCATTTACGGACGATCTGCTGACCCGAGCTGCGGACGTTACACTCAAGGAGCGGCGTATGCTGGTTCTGCTGGCGCGCGAAACTCCTCTGCACGCCGGGCATCTGCGCAATATGCTTCGCGTCGCGGAAATGGGCGGCATCATATTGCCGCCGGTTCCCGCCTTTTACCACAAGCCACGCTCAATTGAAGAAATCATCGATCACACCGTGGGCAAAACACTCGATCTTTTCCGTATTGAACACACGCTTTTCGAACGCTGGCGGGGAGCAAAATGAAAACGAGTGAAATGACGCCCGAGCTTTTTTATGAAGGCGAGGGAAGAACGCGTGTCGGCATGTCCGTAAGCCGGATAGGCGAAGATTTAATCGTTTGTCTGTTCAATGAAGCAGGACACATCGGCGCAACGGCCGTCGCCGATTTCAGCGAAAAAGAGAATCGCGCGTCCGTTTCCGTTATAACCCGTCCCGGACATATGGAAGACGGACTGGCATCAGACGCGGCCCGCCGGATATGTAAAGCCGTCTGCAGGCCGGTCTGCGTGATTGCCGGAATTCATCTGGACGACATCACGGGAGATGAAATTGCTGAAATTCTTGAGAACTGCGAAAAACTCTTGTCGGCGATTGTGTAGGGGCGCGATTTATCGCGCCCGTTGTGAAAGAAAGATTATTCCGATTCTTTGGCATGATAAATCAGGGCATGATAAATCAGGGCATGATAAATCAGGGCGCGATAAATCGCGCCCCTACACAAAAATTAACGGGACGCTTTCCAGGATCCGCCGCCGGCGCGCGTTCCTGAAATCGCGTTGCCGCTAACCGTACCGGTATATTCCGTGCCGCCGGCGTTGAAGCTGATCTTGTCGCCGTCCAGTTTTCCGGTTAATTCCAGATTTTTTCCGTCCTGGGTCAAGGTTCCGGTAACTTCCTGGAATTTCTGCTCAAACTTGATCTGGCCGTTATCAAGTTTCCATGTTCCATCCACCTTCGCCGGAACAATCCAGAGATAAGCGGTACACCACCCCGAGCAGTTTTCCGTGATATTTGTAGTTTGATCGGGCTTCCATTCCGCCATGTCAAAACTGTTGGAGACAACGCGCGTACCCGGCTTCATATCCAGGATTTTCGGCCGCAGTTCCACATTTATGCGCGGCAGCAGAAACATTGTGATCACGGTAGCCTTTGAAAAATCGGTTGCGAAAAGGTCTGCCTCAACGAAAGTGGCTCTCGCGCTAACCCCTTCTTTGGCGGCGCTGCGTTGGGCAAGCGCCACCATTTCAGGATTATATTCAATTCCCATCGCGGTCGCGCCGCGTTTGGCTGCGGTAATCACCGTGCGCCCATCGCCGGAGCCAAGGTCCATAACGTAATCAGATGAGGTAACTTTAGCCATATTGAGCATTGTATCGACAGTCACCTGCGGAGTCGGCACCCATACGACATCCTTGCCCGCCTGTCCGGATTGCGGCGCGTAACTCTCGCCCGACCCGGTCTGGGCGAATCCGCCCACGGCCGTAATGGATAAACATAATGCAATTACTAACCCTCGAATAAAGTGAGATCGTTTCATTTCAAGCTCCTTTGTAGCCCTTCCCGACTTGCGAAATCGTGCAGGGGTTGTATTTAAAGTCAATTTCCAGCAAATGCCGTAACCATATAGTATACACCTTTTTATGATTTTTTTTGATGATGAACGGTAAAATCCTTAGAAATAAAGTATAATCCCGACCATATGATAAAGGATCAATTCTTATGAAAGGCATAATACTGGCGGGAGGCGCGGGTACGCGCCTGTATCCGCTGACGCGTGTTACAAGCAAACAATTATTGGCGGTATACGACAAACCGATGATTTTCTATCCGCTGTCCACGCTCATGCTGGCCGGCATAAGGGATATACTTATCATCTCTACGCCTACGGATCTGCCGAATTTTGAACGCCTGCTTGGTGACGGCGGACGGCTTGGCTTGAATCTGTCCTATAAGGTTCAGCCTTCTCCCGACGGGCTGGCGCAGGCGTTTATTATAGGCGCCGATTTTATCGGGGGCGACCACTGCGCGATGGTTTTGGGAGACAACATCTTTTACGGCAACGGTTTTTCGCGCCTTTTACAGGGGGCCGCCGCGAAACCGGACGGTGCGACAGTGTTCGGATATTATGTGGACGATCCTGAACGCTTTGGCGTTGTTGAATTTGACTCTGCGGGAAAAGCCGTCAGTATTGATGAAAAACCTCAATCTCCCAGGTCGAATTACGCGGTTACGGGATTGTATTTTTATGACAACCGCTGTGTCGAATACGCGAAAAGCCTCAAGCCGAGCGCAAGGGGGGAATTGGAAATAACCGACCTCAACCGGATATACCTCGAAAAGGGGAATCTGGATGTATGCGTACTGGGCCGCGGATACGCGTGGATGGACACAGGAACTATAGACAGCCTCATGGAAACGTCGGTTTTCATTATGTCCGTTGAAAAACGCCAGGGCATAAAAATTTCAGCGGTGGAGGAAATCGCCTACCGCATGGGATTTATAGACGGCGGGCAATTGCTGGCATTGGCGGAGGGCTATGGAAAGTCTCCATATGGCGAATATCTGCTGAAAGTTTTAAAAGGCCGGATACGATAGCGGGTTTTCCATGTCTGGCACATCGTTTCACTAAATCAGAGAGTGTGCGGAAGCGTTTATCCCGGATTCCGGAGTTAAGGCTTGTTTTTAATGAATAATTGGCGGAGAGGGTGGGATTCGAACCCACGTACAGTCTTTTGGACCGTAACTCGATTTCGAGTCGAGCCCGTTACGACCTCTTCGGTACCTCTCCGCAAGATCATGTAGGGGCGGTTCGCGAACCGCCCAATATTGCGCCGTAGCAACAGGGCGTAGCACGCTACGCCCCTACATGCGCTACGCTTCGCACAAATGAATAACCACGCAAAATGTACGCGCCCATGCCGGATACTCCCGACACAGACGCATAGACATTTCAGTTACCTTACCTGTGCGTTTGAAAAATGCACAAACTCCGGAAGGCGCTGCTTTTCCTTATGACGGGCGAACGTTTACGGCATCAATCTGATTAAGCGTTTCTTCAATCAGATCAATATTCGCTTCCCGTGAACAGTTGCGCCGTATAAGTTTTGTGGCGATGTCCACGGAAATATCCGCGATCTCTCCACGAATCTTACGCAACGCACGGTTCGTTTCCACGTCGATCTCCGCACGGGCGTCACGTAATATCGTTTCAGCATCCGCGCGCGCCGTCTCCCGCATTTCTTCCCGCAGCTTTTCGGCTTCCGCGCGGCTGGCCGCGATAATGGCTTCTGCATCGGCGCGAGCCTGTTTCAGTATCTGTTCCGAGTTTTTATTGGCGTCCTCAGCAGCCTGACGCGCCTGCTGCGCGTCTTCCAGCGACTTGCGGATGATTTCCTGCCTGGCGTCGAGCGCCCGCAAAAGCGGGCGCCACGCAAACTTTGCCAGAAGGAAAACAAGCACCAAAAAAGTGAGAACGGTCCAGATAGCCAATCCGGGTTCGACTTGAACTAACGGATTATCCATATCAGGTTTCCTCGAAACACTACTTCAGTACGATTAGCAGAACAAAAACCTCCGCCAGAATGGCGACGCCTTCCATAAGGAAGATCGGCAGGTTTACCGCGCCGGTAATCTGGGATGCCGCCGAAGGCTGACGGGCGATGCTTTCCGCCGCCGCCACAGTCGCCCTGCTGATGCCATGAGCCGCGGCCAGAGCAATTATTCCAAGTCCGAAAGCCGCGCCGACATAATGCCAAACCGGCATTGCGGAAGCATTATCCGCTTCCTGGGCGAAAACCGCGGGGCTGCTCAAAAAGAGCATAACAACCAAAAACGCGGCGACTACGCCGCAACGGAGAAATCCTGTCTTCTTCATTACCTGTATCCTTTCGATAAACGTTTACGGAAACGCCTGGTAAATGCCTGCTCGCGCAAGCATTTACCAGGCATTCCCTCAATCAGTGATGCACATGAATGACCAGGCCGATGAACACCGCTGTAAGCAGAGTGAACACATAAGCCTGCACAAGCACTACAATCAGTTCAAGACCCGAAATTCCGACGGCCAGCGGCAGTGAGAGTATGAATCCCACGGCTATCCCGCCGAGCGCGCTTTTCAACATTTCAGTAAACAGAAATATGAGTGAAAGGAGCGCGAGAATCGCGATATGCCCGCCGGTCATGTTCGCCGCAAGACGCATTGTCAAGGCAAACGGCTTAATCAGCATTCCCATAACCTCAATGGGAATCAGAATAATGTAAACCGGCCATGGCAGACCGTGAGGAACGATATTCTTCCAGTGATTTATGAAGCCATGAGCTTTTGAACCGGCAATTATGATAGAGAGAAACGTTACAAACGCAAGTCCGCCGGTAACGTTGAAATTCGCCGTCGCCGTTGTTCCGCCTTCCAGCATGCGGCCGAAAACGGAATGGTGCATATCGGCATGAAATACCCAGTGATTTGCCAGCTTCAAAATGTCAAATATGGGAATCAGCCCTATCAGGTTTGCCGTGAGAATAAAGACGAATATCGTGAGAATCAGCGGCGCCCAGGTGTTGACCCATTTCGCGCCGACATTAGGCAGAACTATCGAGTCGCGGATCCATCCGACAGCCATTTCCAACAAGGTTCCGGGTCTGAAGGGCGCAACGTCTCCCTGTTTCAAACGCCGCTTCACAATCCATGTGACGCCGACAAAAACAATGGCGGCGACAACCCAAAGCATGAAAACGTGCTTTGTAATGGAAAGATCAATGCCCATCACCTCTGGCAGCCGGATAATAGGATTTTCAGCATTGTTGGCTACATGTTCGAGAATCGTTTTACCGGGGTTAAACGGTTCGCCTTCCGCCGCGTGTCCGGCTGCGGCATGGGCTGTTTCCAGCGCGACTGTAAACCACATGGAGAAACCTCTGTTCAATTAATACTGTCTGTTAATATCGTTCGCTGCCAGCCTGTTCTGTACCGCGCGTAATTTAACAGCCTCCGCTATATGCAAGGCAAGATAAAAAAACGCGAAACAACCAACAAAAGGCCCGGGGCTGACCTGTTTTGTTTTCACAAGGGCCGCGATATATACCCCGAAAAAAATTGATTTTACCACAAATGATTGAATTATGCTTTTTAATATTATTTGTGGATTTAAATTTTTTTGGCGGTCAATCGCCACGCGCCCGACTACGGACGCCAAAGTCGGGCCAAGCATCCCGAACCAGATTTCCCTTCCGGCTCCCAGACCGGCCAATGCGGAAACGGTGCTTAAAACTACCGCCGTCATAACTGAGCCGCCCGCCAGATATGCAATAAATTTCATTTGCGCCAGATAACCTTTGCCAGTTCGAAAAATCCAACGACAACGCCCAACAATAATCCCGCGAGCAAAAACCAGGGCGCCGTGCCGCGCCATGAATCCACGGCATATCCAATCCCGCCCAGCATTATAATCGCGCCAAGCAACGTGTATCCGGCCGCGGCGGCCGGTCCCGCCCGCCGCAGATTCTCCTGCGTCTGCCGCAAGGACCGGGCAAAAAACGTTTCATGATTTTCGTCCGGCATACGCTCTCTTTAAACCAATACAGAGATTAAACCACGGCGCGGGATAAATGCAATAATGAAAAAAATGAAAATTATAACAATACTATGAAAATCTTCTAATCCTCGGCCTCATGGAATGTAACCAGCGATCTCAATTCGTATTCTTTGCTGCCCGCCGGTGTTACGATTTCCACCGTATCGCCGGCCATTTTGCCCGCGATGCAGCGTCCGATAGGAGATGAGATCGATATGAATCCCCGGCTGATATCGGATTCCTCCGGCGAAACCAGACGGTATTCGATTTCCTTTTCGGTTTCGTATTCATATAACGTTACTTTTGATCCATAAGCGGCGCGGTCCGTCGGGATCTTGTCCATGTTGACCAGGGAAAGGGCCGCCAGCCTCTGCTGGAGTTGCGCCTTGCGCCCTTCAAGATACGATTGGCGCTCCTTGGCTGATTTATACTCGGCATTTTCGCTGAGGTCTCCGAGTTCCCGCGCCCTGAGTATCTCCTTTGGCAGCTCGACTCGCAGCTCGTGTTCAACGACGTTAAGTTCTTCCTGCAATTTTTTTCGTACGTCAATCATTTCCCGCTCCAGGCAAATATCTTAATTAACCCATATATACATTAAATAATTCTGAAGTAAAATAACTTTTTTATAATAAGGCGATAATCATGGATATAAGCATTACAGACAATCAGGCGGCGGCGGACAGGATTATTCTCAATGCCGGCGCGGCGGGAGAAAAGGGATTCCTGTTCAACCAGGGTGAAATTTTGAAAGGAGTCGTCGAGGGAATCAAATCCGACGGAATAATCAGCCTGCTCATTAACGGCAGGCTGGTGGACGCGGCAAGCGAAGTTGATGTAAAACCGGGACAGCATCTTTATTTGCTGGTCGATAGTTTTAAAAATAGCCTGACTTATCTCAAGGTGATATCGGAGCAGGGATCGTCCCCGCTTGATGATAATAACCTGGCCGCTAATTTACGCAGCATCGGCCTGCCTTCCAACACGGACGCAATATTGATAGCCAACAGGCTTTTGCAGCATAATTTGCCGGTAAATCAGCAGAATGTCGCGTTCATTCTCAACGCGTTGAATATAATCGGCGGCATTACCGCGCGCAATATTGATTTGGCTGTCTTTATCCTGCAACACAACATGCCCCTGGATAAAAATATTTTGCCGTTGATTGACCAATTCGTATCTTCCGATGGCGATCTTTCCCGCCTGGTGCGTGAACTTGTCCAAATTTTGTCCCGAATTGAAACAAACATGATTCGTTCCGATTCAACTCCCGCCGCACCGCCGTCGGTTGTAATTACGTCCGGTCAGGCCGGTCAGGCCGGTCAGGCCAATGCCGCCGCGCCGAACCTGAATGCAGCCGGCGCGGCGGTTGCTTCAACGCCAGGCGCCGCTTCAGTTCTTAATGCCGTTTCGGTATCCGCCGAAAACAGCGGTAATCCGGCTGCGTCCGTAAACGCGGCCAACGTACCTCAGCAGATCGCGGTACAACAAAACAACGCCGCGCCTTCCCTTGCGGCTGCCGCGACGACGGCGGCGGCGGTTTCACAAACGGGATCTACGGCGATTATTAATCCAGGCGATGCCGTTCCGACAAATCCCGCCGTACCGGGAGCGACAACGGCAGGCGGCGGCGAAGGTTCGGCGAATAACCCTTTGGTTGCGCAAAATCAAGCTGTGGCGACAACCGCCGAAACCGTATCCGCATCCGCATCCGCATCCGCATCCGCGACAACGGCCGGCGAAACTGGATCTGCGGCAATCGCCGTACCCGCCGCGATTTCAGGCGGCGCTGCTTCAGCCGCCGCAATCGCCGCCAACCCGCAGCCGATAAATGGCACAGTCTTTCTGCCACAGGTTAAACTTGACCCTGTTGCGCCTGATCCTGCCGCGGCAAAAACGGAAACGCCCCTTGATTTGACTGAATTTGTCAAAATTTTACGGGCGGTACTTGATTCGGCGGTGAGCAAGCTAACGGGGTCAGGCCGTGGCGTTAACGCGGCGCTGCAGGGCATGGTCAGGGACAGAACGCTTTTGCTCAACAATTTACGCGGGCTGCTTGAAATGGTCAAAGCCGACGCCGCGCTGGGTAAAACCCCCGAAGGGCAGGAATTATTGTCAAAAATCAGCAATCTACAACGGCAGATTACCGGCCAGGCGGTGTTTAACAGCACGGTCAAACTCGGTCAGGACGTTTTTAACAATAATTATTATTTTTCTTTTCCGGTGGAAATTGACAATCAACCGAGCTATTGCCAGTTGCGGATTCAGAAAAAAGCAGGCAGCAGGCTCGACCAGCAGGACAATATAAAACTGGTTGTATCTCTGGATACTCCGGCTTTAGGCATCGTTATGTTCCATATTGACTGGCACAGGCAGGGCTATATACAGTTGCGCGGAGTTATGGAGACATCCGAAGCCGTTGGATTTATTGAAAAAAACATCGGCGAACTGCTTCATAGCCTGGGCGAATTAGGCTATAGCGTAAACAATTTGGGCATGAAAGTCGCCGAGGGGCCGAAAGAATTAACCTTAAAGCCGCAGGCCAAGGAAACGGAACAGGATAGTATCAGCTCTTTCAAAATAGATGTCATAGCATAAGGGAATTACGGCAATGAAACTAAAAAATGTGACGGTCATTTTTGGATTACTGGCAATAATCTGCCTGATACCGGCACAGGCTCGGGCGCAGACAGACAATCGAAAATCGAAAATCGAAAATCCTCTTGCGTTCGCCTATGTGGGCCGGAACTACATCGTTACCGCAGAACCCGCCGGCGCGCACAGTTTCATGATAAACGTTATCAACCTTTCGGATTACGTCATTGTGGTGCAGCCTCAGGATTTTATTTATCGCGGCGAATCCGGGCGCTGTTACATAGGACAGGTTTTTGAAATGGAGCACAAGGATACGCGAGGCGAGGCGCAGCGTTATACCGCGTCGTCTCTGCTCAGGGAACGTACGTTCGCCGGATTGAAAATCACCGGGGTTTTTCACGAACAGAGCGAGATTGAAGAACTAAGTATCCGCATCGGAGCGCGGCGTTTTTTCATGCAGCCTATGGAAAAGAACTCTTTTGAACAGCTCGTTGGCAAGATTCAAAATCTTGATATTGAAAATCCCAATTCGGCGGCGGAACTGGCGTCCGCCAACATTCAGGAAATGGGGCGGGTCAAAACAACCGACGGCAGCCCGGAATGGGAAAAAGATTGGGAAGGGTTGCTGACAGCAGACGGCATAAATCCGCCGAAAATAATAGAGAGACCTGAAATCGCCCCGACGCCGGAGGCAAGAAAGGCGCGTTTGTACGGCAAAATCAGATTGGTTGGAATAATCGGAAAAAACGGAAACATTCGTGATCTGCGCGTAACCAGGGGACTTGGCAAAGGGCTCGACGAACGGGCGGTGGAAGGCGTGCGAAACAGTTGGGTATTCCTGCCGGCTGCTAAAAACGGCGAGGTGTATGAGACGCAGATTTCAATCGAGGTGGAATTCGCCGATCCGGACGGGAAATAGTTTCCGTCTCAGGAAACCTCTAAAAACCCCAAAAACAAGGCTTGCGCCTGAGACAAAAGCGGAGTTTATTGTAGGGGCGGGTTTGAACCCCTCCCGTACATTTGCATTTTGTCGAAGGCGCGTAACGCAGAGTTTGGAGTTTTTAGAGGTTTCCTTATGAGTGAATGTTTATTCCATGACGCGCCGGATAACCGCCGCGAGAATCTGATGTTTGATATAGTCGAGCAGGCGTATCGCGGCAAAAACAAAATTCTCATTTTCGCTTCCGATAATGACCGCGCCGTTGCGCTGGACAGGATGCTGTGGATTATGCGCCAGGAATCGTTCATTCCTCACCGGATTTTTGAGCCCGGCGAGAAAATTGAGGGAAGGGACTCGGAAGCTCCGGTATGCATCGTAACTGCGGAGGAAAACCCCATCGGGGCGCGTGTTCTTGTCGCCGACGGGCATTGCAGTCTCGATTTCGCGTGCGGTTTTGACAAACTGCACGAATTTGTCGATCACTCGTCTCCAGACCGGATCGAAGCGTGCCGCAGCCGTTTTCGTGATTACCGCGAGCGTCAGATTTCCGTCCGCCATATAAAAGGAAACTGATTGCATTCCGTCAATGCGGCATTTACTATATACTTTTTAGTTTAAGGTAATTTGTCATCATAAGTTAACGATGATCGTAAAGTTTTGAAATTAAAGGTGACCTCCGCAAATTCCAAAATCAAGGCATGCGGCTGAGGCAAAAACGGCGCAGGGGCGGGTTTCAAGCCCGCCCCTGCATTTGCATTTTGTCGAAGGAGCATAACGCAGAGGTTGGGGTTTCCGGAGGTAGCCTGAAGTATTTGGTTTTTAATCGACCGGTCGCCGCGCGATAAGCCGCGACAAGAGAATTACGGATAAACGTTTAAGTTCGATGCGGCAGTTCCTGATTTGGAAGCCGTGGTAGAAGAATTTTTATAAACAAGACCGCCGGCGGCGGATATGATATATGGATAAGTTAATGTCGCCGCGCCAGTGTGCGTGATAGCTTGGAAACTGCGCGGGTTGCGGGCGTGTCTGAACGGGATTTACCTAATAACGGGCAGGGTTTCCAATTTGGCTGACAAACACTTTCGTCAATAAAACCTGAAAGGCGGAACCTGTCTGTTCTGATGGCAACCTCCGAAAACCCCGAAATCAAGGCTTGCGTCCGAGACAAAAGCTGCGTACGGGCGGGCTTCAAACCCGTCTGTACATTTGCATTTTGCCGAGGGAGCGTAACGCGGATTTCGGGGTTTTCGGAAGTTGCCTGATCCGTATTCTTTCCTTGCGCATTGTTATCGGCGGCCGCGTCCCATAAAACGGGAGCAGGCTCATGATAAAAGAAATGATAGTTTCCAGCACGGCTCTGGAAACAAGGGTCGCCATTCTGGAAGACGACCAGTTGGCGGAGCTTTACATTGAACGGCACCGAAGCCGCGGCATTCTCGCGAACACCTATAAAGGAAAAGTCACCAAAGTTCTTCCAGGTATGCAGTCCGCGTTCGTCAATATAGGGCTTGAAAAAGACGCCTTCCTTTATGTTTCGGATTTTGTCGAAGAAAATGACGATCTGGATACGGATTTGCCGCAGGACGACGATCCGCTGGATATTGCCGAAGCTGCCGAGGCGCCAGCAACCGAGGCGCGGCCTCAACGCCGGGAGAAAGACCGGGAACGTAAGAGCGAAAAAAGCCGCTGGCGTGAAAGAAAAGAACGTACACCAGCGGCGCGCACCGTCGATGGCGCTGATGATTCCAACGCGTCGGACGAAGCGGCTTCCGAAAGCCTGAAATCTTCGGAAATTCAGGCTGATTCGCAACCGGACGAAACGCAAACCCATGAAGGGCATTTCGACACGGTTCCGTCGGTGATAGAAGAAAATTATTCGGATGTTTCCGCGGATTCGGGATCTTACGAAAATAGTGAAGTTCCGCACGATCAATACGAAGCTGTTTCTGAAAGCGCGCCATTGCCTGAAGAACCATACTCGGATTCAGTACAGATTGCCGAAGAACATTCCGGTTTCCCGGACGCTGTGCGGGAAGAATCGGAACCTTCCGTAAGTGAAACCACCGACGATACCCCCTATCACCGTGCCGGAAATGAAACTGACATAAATGAATCCGCATCCGGCGATCACGTTGTTGCGGAAACGGCTGATTTTCCGGCGGAAACGGCTGAAGTTTCGGAACAGGCTTCCGCTGACTCTCTTGACGCCACCGACGCCCCTGACTCCGCAGCGAAAGAGACCGGCAGCGCCGAAGACGAAATTTCCGAATGGCAGGGAAAACCCGCAGTCATTCGCGACGACGGCGAGCAGATGCCGTTTTCCGGCGAAAGCGGCGAAAGGAGCGGGTACACCCGCCGTCGCGGCGTATCGCCGCGGCGCAAGCGCTACACTGCCTCGCGCCATACGCCTAACAAGCCGCCGGAGCGTCATTCCATCGACGACATGCTTCGTGAAGGTCAGGAAGTGCTGGTGCAGGTCGCAAAAGAACCGATCGGCAAAAAAGGTGCGCGCGTGACAAGCCACATCGCGCTGCCAGGCCGCTACCTGGTTTATATGCCGACGGTCGATCATGTCGGAATTTCCCGCAAGATCGGATCCGATGCCGAGCGTATGCGCCTGAAGGAAATCATATTAAAGCACAGAGAACAGTTTCCGGGCGGTATTATCGTGCGTACCGCGGCGGCGGAACACAGCGAGGAAGATCTGGTCAACGATCTCCGCTTTCTTGTGCGAATCTGGGAAGACATGCGCACCCGCGCGGACAGGGCTTCCGCCCCTGCCCTGATTCACGCGGAAATGAGCCTCGTGCAGCGCCTGTTGCGCGATCAGTTTTCTTTTGAATTCGCCGCAATACGCGTGGACGACGAATATGAGTATCAGCGTGTTGTTGAATTTGTTGACAAAATCTATCCCAACCTTGTTCACCGTGTGAAGCTTTACACCAAGGAAAACGACATATTTGACGAATACGGCATCACGCGTGAGATCGACAAACTCCTTTACTCCAAAATATGGCTGAAATCAGGCGGCTACATAGTAATAAACCAGACGGAGGCGCTGGTCAGCATCGACATCAACACCGGTAAATTTGTCGGCCGCGGCAACAACAGCCTTGAGGAAACCATCACCAGGACGAACCTGGAAGCGGTAAAGGAGATAGCGCGGCAGATACGCCTGCGCGATCTCGGAGGCATTATCGTGATTGACTTCATCGACATGGACGAGCGAAAGAACCGCAAGCGCGTCATGGAGGCGTTGTCCGAGGAAACCGCGCGCGACAAGGCGCCGAACAAAATTCTGGAATTCAACGAATTCGGACTGGTGGCGATTACACGCAAGAGGGTCAAGCAGTCGCTTGAACGCACGCTGTGCCAACCGTGTCCATATTGTTCAGGTTCGGGCATGGTCAAGTCGGTGTCCACGACGTGCCACAACATTTTTCATGAAGTCGAAAAAATGCGCGGCATGATCGACGACCGTATGGAACTGACAATCCGCGTGCATCCTGACGTCGCCAGGGCGCTGCGCGAAACCGAATCCGGCGTAATTGAGGAACTGCGGCATATACTGCGGCGCGACCTTATTGTCAAGGCTGATCCCGCGCTGCATATCGAGCAATTCAATGTCGTGACGTAAACGGATTTTTGATTGAACAGGTGCTATGTAATTATACCCGCGAACGAAATGATTTTTCATGCCTGCGCGGTCTTTTTGACACGATGCAGCGTCAGGTTTCGCTTACGTACTATTGAGTACGCCACGCTCAACCTTCCTTGCCTCGTGGCAAAAATCCTCGCGCATCCAACGGAAAATCATTTCGTTCGCGGGTATAACGCTTCCCTGGCGCATAGTTCGTCCAGGGTTTCCTGAACGCGCGT
>Ga0082212_10001886_pt1 | contig 30839 bp, 33 predicted proteins | sample TergutNt197P3_FD_71548 | JGI IMG/M metagenome (GOLD analysis project Ga0082212, IMG submission 71548) | Neocapritermes taracua P3 segment gut microbial communities from Petit-Saut dam, French Guiana - Nt197 P3 | ecosystem: Host-associated > Arthropoda: Insects > Digestive system > Gut ...
CGAAACACAGCCAGTCTTTGCTTATCCTCCAACATCTCCAGAAACTCAGCCGAGTCCGCCGGGTTCAACTCCGAGAGAACCGCCCTGAGCTGACGGAAATCCTTGTTCATGAGTAAGTCATGCAGCTCTTGGAATACTTCCATCATATCGTCCATTTTTATGCCCTCCTCTACTGATGTAATCAGAGACATAAAAACGGCTTGATGCTTCCCTGAAGGCAACCCCGTACCCCCGTGGCGAACGGGCAGCCCCACTATGGCATAGCGCGCAGGGCGCAGAGGCTAGAGGGGTACATGCTCTATTCGCGACAGACAGCCGACGCTGTACAGCCCGGTTCGGTTGACAGCCTGTTTTATGCATCATCCGGCGCGCTCCTGCTTCACGGGAAACAGATTGCAGCCGCAGGCTTTAGATTCTCCCGGAATTCTCGGGAAAAACAACCTTTCCTGCCAGGTAATCATCAATGCCCGTTCTTATGGGTATGTCGCCTGGATCCATCGTTTTTCCCTCCTCCCGGTTCATTTTTCCTACATCATCATACACAATATCCCCGAAAAAGCAACATCCGCATTGTAAAAAACACACGGCAGTACTGCAAAGCTTGTTCTACCTTGTCATAAAAGCGCTGCAAGGATCGCTTTGTGCGCGTGAAGCCGGTTCTCGGCTTCCTGGAATACCCTTGACTGCCCGCATTCCATCACTTCGTCGGTGATTTCCTCCCCCCGATGGGCCGGGAGGCAGTGTAAGACGATAGCCGTGGGCTTTGCCAGCTTGAGTAAAGCAGCGTCAATCTGATACCCCTTGAAGTCGCGCAGCCTGGCGGCAGCTTCCTCTTCCTGCCCCATACTGGCCCACACGTCCGTATATAAGACGTCTGCGCCTTCCGCTGCGGCTCTGGGGTCTCCGACAATCTCCAGCGTCGATCCGGGCTGCTTCATTTTCTCATATTCTTCCAATACTTTATTCCCCGGGCAATACTTCTCCGGGCAAGCCAGGACGATCTCCATACCCGTCAGCGCGCAGGCGTGGATCAGGCTCGCGGCGACGTTGTTCCCGTCGCCGATGAATGCAAGCCGTTTGCCCTGCAGCGTACCGAATTCTTCCTGCACCGTGAGCAGGTCCGCCAAAGCCTGGGTGGGGTGCTCGTCGTCGGTCAGGCCGTTAATCACAGGCACTTTCGCATACCCGGCTAGATCCTCCACTTCCTGATGGCTGTAGGTACGGATCAGGATGCCCTCGCAGTAGGACGCCAACACCCGCGCCGTATCCTGCACAGGCTCCCCCCTGCCGATCTGCAGCTCGTTGGTGGAGAGAAACATCCCCAAGCCGCCGAGATGGTACATCGCCGCCTCAAAGGAAACCCTTGTCCTCGTGGAGGATTTTTGAAAAATCATCGCCAGGGTCTTCCCCTGGAGCAAGGGGTGCGGGGCGCCCCTTTTCTGCTTATCCTTGAGTTGGATCGCGAGATCGATCAAGTATTGGAATTCTTCCGGTTTATAGTCCGATAAAGATAAATAATCCCTTCCTTTAAGCAAGGTGCTTTTTGCTGAGCTCATGATACACCCCCCGTTATGCGATCGCCTTGATGACGTCCTGCAAGACGCCAAGGGCTTTGTCGATTTCCTCTTTGGTAATGACCAAGGGCGGCACCATCCGAAGGACCATGCCATGGATGCAGTTGATCAGTACGCCTTTCAGCCTGCACGCCTCGACGATTTTTACGCCTATGCCTTCGGGGATAAGCTCGATCCCGATCATCAGGCCCTGCCCCCGGACGTCTTTGATGACGCCTTCCATCCCCGGCCACGACGCTACTTGCGCTTTGATGTATTGCCCTTTTTCCTCAGCAGCCTCAGGCAGATTGCCCTTCGTGATCACATCAAAAGAAGCCTGTGCCGCAGCCGTCACCAGCGGCCCCCCTCCAAAGGTAGAAGCATGCTCCCCCGGCTGCAGCGCAAGCGCCGCATCCCCTCTAGCGCACAGAGCCCCGATGGGCAAGCCGCCGCCCAATGCCTTTGCCAAGGTAAATACGTCCGGATCAAAGCCATACCGCTGATGGCCAAACAGCTTCCCTGTCCTGCCCATGCCTGTCTGGACCTCGTCGATCATCAGCAGGAAGCCATACTGTTCTTTGAGCTCCATCAGCCCCGCCAGATAAGCCGGGTCAAGGGGGATGATCCCGCCTTCCCCTTGCACTGTCTCCAGCAGGACGGCGCAGGTTTTTTCGCTGACCGCCTCCTTTAGGGAGTCCAAGTCATTGTATTGCACATGGAGCAGATGGGGCACCAGAGGCCCGAACCCGGCTTGATAAACCGTCTGCCCGGTTGCGGATAAGGCGCCCATCGTCCGCCCGTGGAAGGAATTGAGTGCGGATATGACTTCTACTTTGTCCGTATGCCCCTGGCGGCTGGCCCATCTCCTGGCCAGCTTAAGCGCGCCCTCATTGGCTTCGGCGCCGCTATTGCAGAAAAACACCTTCTCAGCGCAGCTGTTGTCCACGATGCTTTTCGCCAGGTTGATCTGGTTTTCTATCCAGTACAGGTTGGAGCAATGCAGCAGCCGCCCGGCTTGTTCCCGGATCGCCTCCACCACTTCCGGGTGGCAATGGCCAACATTATTGACCGCGATCCCCGCCACTAGATCGATATACTCTACGCCGTCCGCGTCCCATACCTTAGCGCCTTCCCCCTTGACCAGGGCCATGGGGAACCGCCCGTATGTGTTCATCACATATTCCAAACCGTTTGCCGCTATCATTTGATTATCCATTTGGTAAACCCCCTTCTCGTCATTTCATCCTACAATGTTGTGATTCTTCTCATTGCCTATTTCACCCAGGTTCCGACCCCTTCCCTGGTGAACACTTCTAGTAGCAGGGTATGGGGTTTTCTCCCGTCAATAATATGCACATTTTCTACGCCTTGCGATACAGCCTCAAGGCAGCCTTGGGCTTTGGGTATCATCCCTCCCGTCAGCTCCCCTTCCGCGATGAGCCTGGGGATATCCACAGCCTCGATCTGGGAAGCCAGTTTTCTGGACTCGCCTTCCCCAAGGAATATGCCCTCCACATCGGTGAGGAGGATCAGCTTGTGGGCCTGTAGCGCGCCGCCCAAAGCGGAGGCTGCAGTGTCCGCGTTGATGTTCAGGCTCTCCCCGTCCTCCCCGCATCCTACCGGCGAGACGACCGGGATAAAGTCCCGCTCGATCAATGTATGGATCAGGGATGTGTCAATACCGACAATCTCGCCCACCAGCCCCAGGTCCTGAGGCTGGGTGATTCGTCGCGCGGTGAACATGCCTCCGTCTTTACCGCAGAGGCCGACAGCTTTCCCGCCAAGCTTCTGAATACGGCTCACGATGCTTTTGTTCACCGACCCTGCCAGTACCATCTCCACGACTTCCATCGTATCGCGGTCGGTCACGCGGAGCCCGTTGACGAATTCCGCCTTGATATCCAGCCGGTCAAGCCAGCTGTTGATCATTGGCCCCCCGCCGTGGACGAGTACCGGTTTCATCCCGATCAATTTCATCAGAATAACGTCCTTGAGTACCGATTCCTCCAGCCCCGGGTCGATCATGGCGTTGCCGCCGTATTTGACCACAACGATCTTTCCATAAAATGCCTGGATATAGGGCAAGGCCTCCGTGAGTATTTCCGCTTTCTCCAGTGGGCTGATCATAAGCATTCCCTCTCTTTGCTTCTAAAACGCCGATCCGCTTATCTCCGGCTGGCTCCCCTAAGTCCGATAACTGCCGTTGATGGTGACATATTCATGGGTCAGGTCGCAGCCCCATGCCACAGCCCTTTCCTGCCCCTGGTGCAGCTTCGCCAGGATCCGGATTTCGTCATTTTCCAAATACGCCAGAGCTTTCTCTTCGTCGAACAACAGGGCTTTGCCTTGATCCATCATCTGGATACTCCCCATGTATAGATCGACCATCGAAGGGTCAAAATCCGCGCCTGAGTAGCCCATTGCGCAGAGGATACGTCCCCAGTTGGCGTCTTTGCCATAGACCGCCGCCTTGACCAGCGAAGAACCGGTGACTGCCCTTGCAGCCAGGCGCGCGTCCTTGCATGTTTTTGCCCCTTCGACGGTGACTTCGATGAATTTCGACGCGCCTTCCCCGTCTTTAGCGATCATCTGCGCCATATGGCTGCACACTTGGATCAGCCCCTCTACAAAAGCGCTATACCCAAGGTCTGTCGCCTGTTGGATCACCGGGTTTCCCGCCATCCCGTTGGCGAGGGCTACCAGGCAGTCATTGGTACTGGTATCCCCGTCTACAGTCACCATGTTGAAGGTAGCCTCGCAGGCTTCCCGCAGCGCTTCTTGCAAAGCTGCCGGCGCGATCGCGCAGTCCGTAGAAACCACGGACAGCAAAGTCGCCATGTCCGGGTGGATCATACCAGAACCTTTTGCCATAGCGCCAATGGTGACGGAGTATCCGCCGACGTCGACCGAGATGGCAATCTCTTTCGCTACGGTGTCCGTCGTCATGATCGCCCGCGCGGCGCGCGTCCCGCCGCCGGCGTCCATGCACCCGGCAGCTTCCCTGACCCCCGCAAGGATCTTCTCCATAGGCAGGTAAGCCCCGATGACGCCGGTGGAAGCGACCAGCGCTTCGGTATCTGCGAAGCCAAGGGCATTCGCCACTGCTTGCACAGTCTGCGCTGCGTCTTCCATCCCTTGCGCGCCGGTACATGCGTTCGCGCATCCGCTGTTCAGCACGATGGCATGGCCCTTTCCCCCGCACGCGGCGAGATTTGCCTGGCTGAGCAGCACCGGCGCGGCTTTCACTTTATTCGTCGTGAAGACGCCGGCGATCGAAGCTGGCGTTGGTGAATAAACAATCGTCAGATCATATCTGTCAAGGCTCTTGATCCCCGCCATCGCACTACCTGCCAGAAATCCTGCCGGCGAAGTAACGCTGCCGTTTTCCAAGACATTTCCACTCATCATCCTTCATCTCCTTTGATCCTGATCTATTTCATAATTATACGATAATAGTTTATATTATGCAAGCGTTATTTTCACACATTTTATTTAGAGTCGGCGGAGCCGGCAAAAGTCTCATGTATGCGCAATCTTTTTTTTCGCAATACAAATAGCCACTTTATCCTCCCGCTGGAGCTCAATATAGTGCATGCAAACAAACGCAAAAAAGAAGGAGGACCACAATAATGAAAAAAGCCAGCAAAGTCGTGTATCAACTGATCCAAACCGAGGAATACGTCGAGGACAGCGGACTGGTCACCACCTACGGCGTGTCCTGCAGGGAGGAAAAGGCCCAGACCGGCGAAGGCGGCGTCGAGTATCAGGTTATTCCCAATATCTCCATCAGGAGGGATTTTGTGAACGACCTGATCAACAGCTTGATCAGCCATCAAGCGCAGCCAGTACACCTTAAGGAGCTCATTGAAGACTATCTGGCATAGAGGCTGGGTCAACTGCTAAATCGATAAAAGCCCCTGGCGATTCCTCGTCAGGGGCTCTATGCATGCTGCTGTAGCTTCAGTAGCTGCTGTAGTCTGCGGCCGGATTCCAAAGCATTTAGCGTTTGGAGAACTGGGGCGCCCTGCGCGCTCCTTTAAGGCCGTATTTCTTGCGTTCCTTCATCCGGGGGTCCCTGGTCAGGAAGCCTGCCTTCTTCAAGGAGGGCCGCATCTCGATATCCGCCTTAAGCAATGCCCTGGCGATACCCAGCCGAACCGCTCCGGCTTGCCCTGTCACACCGCCGCCCTTGACCGTGGCAAGTATATCATACCTGCCTTCCGTCTTTGTCAGGACGAGGGGTTGCTTGACGACCATCTCCAGTGTCTTTTTGCCAAAATACTCCGTCAGCGGGCGTTTGTTGATCAGTACCTTGCCTTCGCCGGGGATCAGCCTTACTTGGGCCACGGAGGTTTTCCGACGGCCAGTGCCTCTGTATTGGACTGTCTGCGCCATACTCATTCCTCCTTCCTTATGCCCTGATTTCCCATGGTTCCGGTTTTTGAGCCTGGTGGGGATGGTCAGGCCCGCGATACACTTTCAGCTTGCGATACATCTTGTCGCCCAGCTTATTTTTCGGCAGCATCCCTTTGACCGCTTTTTCCATCACCCGCTCCGGCTTGTTCTTCAGCATGACGCTGTATGATGTACGCTTCAGCCCGCCGGGGAAGCCTGAGTGAGTGATATATTCTTTCTGCTGCAGCTTATTGCCGGTGAGCACTACCTTTTCCGCATTGACCACGATCACAAAATCGCCGGTATCCACATGTGGCGTATATATAGGCTTATGCTTGCCGCGTAGGAGCACGGCAGCTTCTGACGCCACCAAGCCCAATGTCTTCCCCTCGGCGTCCAGCACATGCCATTTACGCTGGATCTGCCCGGGTTTTGCCATGAAGGTTGTCACGATGATTCCTCCTAAATAAAACACTAAGGTCCATTATATCCGGCGCCATGGGTAGACGGCGCCTGTTACCGGGGCTGGTAGGAATATAATTGGATAACATACGAATTCTATTACAAGCCACAAAGCGTGTCAAGCCCTTATTCTCGGCAAATCCCAGGCTGCGGATTGTGCGGCGAATGCGGCAGCACATTCCTCATTGGTGCGCGGAGATCCGCTCGAGCGTCTCCAGTATATAGCTGCCGAAGTCATGGCAGGTCGCCCCGTCTTTCCCCCCGGTCACACTTAGCTTGGCCTCCTCCAGCAGGCATAGGTCCAGGGCCCGGTCCAGCAGGGCGGACTGTTCCGTCAGCTCCACATGGGACAAAAGCATTGCCGCGGCGCGCAGCAGCGAAGCGGGGTTGGCATATTCCCCCCTGCCTTCCGCCACCATCCTGTCCGCGGAGCCATGGATCGCCTCAAACATAGCATACCTTTTCCCGATATTCGCGCTACCTGCGGTGCCAACGCCCCCCTGTAACTGCGCTGCTTCGTCTGTGAGGATATCCCCGTATAGGTTGGGCAGTACGACCACCTGAAATCCCGCCTGCACCCTTTCATCGATGAGCTTTGCGGACATGATGTCGATGTACCGCTCTTCCTTTTCGATCTGGGGGTAGAGCGCGCCGATCTGCCCGAATAGTTCGATAAATCTGCCGTCCGTAGTTTTGATGATATTGGCTTTGGTCACCGCCGTGACCTTGGTTTTCCCTTTTTTCACCGCGAAGTCAAAAGCGGCTTGGATAATCCGCCTGCAGCCTTCATCCGAGACGAAAGTGAAATCTACGGCCAGCCCGGGGGCTGCTTCAAAGCCTTTATCGCCCACTGCGTAAGCGCCTTCCGTATTCTCCCTGAAAAAGGTCCAGTCTATACCCAGCTCCGGCACGCGGACAGGCCTCACATTGGCAAAAAGATCCAGATGCCTGCGCATTGCCACGTTTGCGCTTTCCAGGTTGGGATATCCGTCGCCTTGCTGCGGCGTCATCGTCGGTCCTTTGAGGATCACGTGGCAGCCCAGCATTTCCTCCAGAACTTCGTCGGGTATCGTCTTGCCCGCTTTGCTCCTATTGTCGATCGTAAGGCCCTGAATGTCCTTGAGGACAATGTCGCCTTTTTCCAGCTTATCTGCCAAAAGGTAGCGCAATACCCGCATGCACTCGGCGCTGATGATAGGCCCTATCCCATCTCCGCCGCAAAGACCGATGATCAAGGGTCTGGCTTCCTTGAAGTCGATAAAGTCGCCGGATGCGGCTAATGCCTCCACCCGGCTGATTTGTTCTTCCACCAACGCGGCAAATCTCTCGCCGGCCAATACTGCTTCTTTCCTCATAGATCGCCCTTGCTTTCCTTCTCCAACAACGCCATCAGGTTTTCCCCGGCATTGTTGATATGGATTACCGTCTGCCTCTCAGCTTCGTCCCCGTCCCCGCTGCAGATCGCCTCAAGGATCAGCCGATGCTCGGCGATGGCTTTCTCTGTACGCCCCGCTTCGGATATGGATTGTTTTCGGTAATGCAGGATCATATGGTGCAGATCCTTCAGCATATGCTCTAGCCGGCGGCTTTCGCAATAGCTAAATACCGTCTCGTGAAAGCGGGAATCCATTTCGCTGACCTGGTCAGGGTTGGATTTCATATAATAGAACTCCTGCAGATCCACGATCTCCCGGAGTCTTTTGCTCTTCTCCGGGCTAATCCTCTCCGCGGCCCACCGGGAGGCAAGCCCCTCGATGTAGGAACGGATGGTGTACACATCCCGCAAATCATTGCTGTCCACGCCCAGTACCACTGCGCCTTTGTTTGGCACAAGCCGTACCAGGCTCTTTTGCTCCAGCATACGGATCGCTTCCCTCACAGGGGTACGGCTCACGCCGAATTCGGCGGAAAGCTTGATCTCATTCAAGCTCTCCCCTGGCAAGATGCTCCCGTCCAGGATCCCCTCTTCAAGCTGCTCATAGACCCTGTCGCTAAGGGTATTTGCCCCTCCCTGACCGCTGAGGATGCTGCCTGCCTCGTTTTTTGCCAAGATGCATACCTCCGCTTCGCTATCGTTTGCCTTTCAGATAACCGCACAAGCAGTTTACACCGTGGCGAACTCCACTGTCAACGCCTCCAGCTCATCGTCGCTGATCATGGTTTCCCTGCCGCCGGCATACTCATTGTCCACCCACTCTTTTACCTTGACCACCCTTGGATCCTGTTTCGTCACCTTTTGCTCTCCGGCAAAATGGTAGTACTCGTTGATCCAGTAGGCGATCCCCGCCAGCCCGCTGGTGCTGCTGATGGCGACGGAAGCCGGTTTGCCCAGAATCCCATCCGTATCAAAGATATTGTAAATCTCCTCGTCCTTCATCAATCCGTCCGCATGGATGCCTGCCCTGGTGACATTGAAATTCCTCCCCACAAAGGGCGTCATGGGCGGGATATGGTATCCGATCTCCCTCTCATAATAGCTGGCTATTTCGCTGATCACGCTGGGATCCATCCCGTCAAGGGTACCTTTCATGGACGCGTACTCAAATACCATGGACTCCAGCGGGATGTTCCCCGTCCTCTCTCCGATACCCAGAAGCGTGCAATTCACGGCGCAGGCGCCATAAAGCCATGCGACAGACCCATTCACAACGGCTTTGTTGAAGTCGTTATGACCATGCCATTCCAGCAAATCCGAAGGGACGTCGGAATAGAACTGCAGCCCGTAGATGATGCCCGGGACACTGCGAGGCAAGGCAACGCCGGATATTGGGCTGCCATATCCCATGGTATCGCAGGCCCTGATCCTGACGGGGATTTTCGCTTCCTTTGAGAGATGCATCAGCTCATTGACGAAGGGCACCACGAATCCGTAAAAATCCGCCCTGGTGACGTCTTCCAGATGGCAGCGCGGCCTGATCCCTATGTCCATCGCTTGCTTAACCACGTCCAGGTAGGATTCCATCGCCTGCTTTCTGGTTTTTCCCAGCTTTTTAAAGATATGATAATCCGAGCAGCTGACCAATATCCCTGTTTCCTTGACGCCTATGTCCTTCACCAGCTTGAAGTCTTCTCTGCTTGCCCTGATCCAGGTCGTGATCTCAGGGAATGTATAGCCAAGCTCCATGCATTCGATCAGGGCTTGTCTGTCCCTTTCGCTGTAGACGAAGAATTCTGTCTGCCGGATTTTTCCTTGCGGACCGCCCAACCGGACCATGTATTTATAGAGTTCGACCATTTGTTTGACTGTATACGGCGCTCTGGACTGCTGCCCGTCCCGAAATGTGGTATCGGTGATCCAGATGTCCTCCGGCATACCAATGGGTACCCGCCGATGGTTAAACGGGATCTTCGGCACTTCGGTGTAAGGGAATAGGTCGCGATAGAGATTCGGTTCGTCCACTTCCTGCAGCGCGTAGCGAAATGCGTCCTGTTCCAGTAGATTGCTTTGCTTATTGACTTCGATCATGGTTATCTCCTCCGTATATCATTGGGATTGTATACTTGTATACAATCATACGTGTATTATAGTGGAGGCCCAGACCTTTGTCAATATCCCATGCAACAATTCGTCAGGCAGCTGCGGCTGGATTACTTGCTAGAGGCGTCCAGATATTCCTCGAGGCAAATCCCTTTCTCCATGATTTCTTTCGCCACGGCCGTACCAACATAGCGAAAATGCCATGGCTCATAGATAATTCCCGTGAACTCGCTCTTGTCCGCAGGGTAGCGGAGGATGAAGCCATATTCCTGGCAGAAGGCGCGGAGCCATTGGTTTTCCTCGGTATCCGCCTGCGTTTCATCCAAACGCTGGTTCCTGCTTGAAGCCAGATCCACGGCCAGCCCTAAATGGTGCTCGCTGTTCCCCGGGTAAGCCACTTCGGTGATCGCCGCCTTCTTCGCCTGCTCTTCATCCATCCCCTGGCCGATCAGCCTGGCGACCTTATTTTCGTATAGATCCCTCTGCTTATCGATCGTCCGGTACGCGGATACTACGATGACCGACAAGCCTTCTGCGCCGGCGGCGTCCAGCATTTCCTTGAGCGGTTCCAGCATTCTTGCATCTACAGAATAACCGCTGCGCACCTCCGCAAGCTCGACCGCATACTCCTCGGGGACGTGCTTGTCCCAATTGACCAGCATCAGGCGCCAGTCGGCTTCCGCTTGCCGTATCTCAGGCTTCGAAGCTAAGGCCGACGCAACCTGCTCTTCCTGGCGAATGTCTGCCCCATTTGCCATCGCTGCGCCTTCATCCGCCGCCGGAGTGCGCCGCAGGCCTATTCCGGGCATTTGAAATAGCATTGCCAGCTCGATGGCGCCAATGACAGCCAGCAGCGCGGCCAATCCGATAAACACCTTATTCTTTGAAAAAAACTTAGCGAATTCCTGTCTCTCGCTATATGGATCGCTGAACATCCTCTTCCCTCATGCCTCTCTCTATCCATCCTGTCCTTTTGTCGGGCAGCGCTAAGGCTTCCAGGCTGCCAATGCCGCCGCAGCGTCCGGCGTCGCCACTACTGGGTCAGGAGCGCCTGTCCGTTTTGCGACTGCGCGTACTGCAAACTCCAACGGCTCATGCCCTCCCCCTCTGCCGCGATCGAGCTGCCCATCAGTCCATTTACCAAACGGGAGCCAGAGGTCAAAGCAAAGTCGTAGACAGCCTCATCCGTGCTTTCCCCTTGCACATCCTCGCGGCTTCTTCCCTTGATGTTCCTCACTTCTGCGCCCAGGTAAGCCGCCCATTCCCGTACCATCCCTTCCTGATAGGCCAGACCGTCCCCCTTGTCCCCTTCATACGCGAAGCTGAGGATCTTGCCTGTCTGGTCGTCCAGGCAAAACACCCCCTCCGCGCCTTCCGTACGAATACTAACCTCCCATACGATGGTGCTGATCGCCGGCTCGTCATATTGAATATACAGCGTCGCCGCAGCCCGGAAGCTGTCCAGTGTATCCCTTTGCACCATTGGGAAAAACCTGAGGGCGCAGAGCTTGTCCATTTCCTCAAAATACTTGTCCCGGATAGAGTCTTGGCTGTACATGGCGCCTGCGTTGAGTGGTACAAGCAATGTCCCGCTTGCCTGCCCCAGCATACCCACCTTTTCCACCATGGATACGTTGATATATTCCGCCAATTCCGCTTCGTCCAGCTGCTCGCTTTGCACCTTGCCCAAGATCGTGCTATCCCTGCCCAAGGACAACGCGCCGGGAAGGATGGACCCGGCAACGATCAGCGCTAGCAGTGCAGCGACGCTCAGGATGTATTTCGCTAGTTTTGCGGGTCTAGCCATCAGACGCCTCCGCTGCCATTTGCCCCGGCCCCGGGAGGGTAAGCGTCACCGTCGTCCCCTGTCCGAGCTGCGAAGCGAACTGCATCTCCCCGTGATGGAGCTTGATGATTTCATGGCATATGGCCAGGCCCAGGCCTGCGCCGCCGGAAGCCCTGGAACGGGATTTGTCCACCATATAGAAGGCCTCCGTTATCCTGGATATCTCTGATTCAGGGATCCCTTTCCCGTTGTCTTCCACCGTTATGATGTATGGCCCATCGGCTGCCCCGCCGCCCCTCAGCCTGATTTCCCCATCGCCTGTGATGGATTTTCTCCCGTTATCGATCAGGTTGAGGATGACCGTTTTCATCAGATCCGGCTCGATCATCAGGTCTTCGTCGTTTGCTTCCCAGGTATAGCGGATCCCCGTATCTTTGATGATCGGAAAAATAATGCCTTCAATGCTTTCGAAAAACCACTTCATCCGCGTCAATTTCATGGGGAAATCCTGATTCTGCAGGACAATGAGGTCCAGCAGCTTTTGTGATAAGGATTCCAGCCTCTTACCCTCGCTGAAGATATAGTCGGCAGCCATCATGCGCTCTTCTTCGTTCATCTGCCTTGACCGAAGCATATCCCCGTATCCTATGATCGAAGTCAGGGGCGTCTTCGCTTCATGGGCAAAACTGCCTACGAAGTCCCTTTGCCGGGTAGCCGCTTCCTCGAGATCCCGTATCTTGATCTCCAGGCTCTCTGCCATCTCATTGAAATCATCCCCCAGCATGCCCAGTTCGTCTGTCGTCCGCACTTCCACCCGGTTATGGTATCTGCCCTGGGCGATCCTCCTGGTCGCCCTGGAGAGCCTGCGTATAGGGTATACTGTCCAGAAGGACACAGCGAAGACCAGCACGCCATTGAGCGCTACCAATACGTAAACGCATTTTTGATACAGGCTGAACTGGTTTTGCCGATCGTCAAATACGGATGTGATGTCATGCAAGCTCTCCAGATACACTTTCTTCCGCTGGGCATAGGCAACGCTGAGGACTTGCACATAGTACGCGCCTTCCTGCTCGACTACAGTGTGCGCCCGGATATCATCCTCGATGACGCCAAGCAAGCCTGCCCCAAAACTGACGTCGCCGCTTTGGCGGATGACCCGGTTATTCTCGTCCCATATCCTGATTTTCAGCTTATCCCCGGCAGAATAGGAGATAATTGATTCCGCAATCCCTTCCAGCCCGCCGGAGCTCGTAGCCGAAGCCGTCGCCCCCGCTGATTGGAAGGCATAGCGGAGCATCTTGTTTTCCTCCAGCGACGAGGCGATCTCCCTTTGCAGCGCACTGCTAAAGGCGGAGGATATCAAGATATACCCCCCGATACTAAAGGTCAGTATGGTAATGACCAAGGTACTAAAGAAAATCTTCCACGAAAGGCTCATACCGATCCCAAAACAGCCGCGTCCCGCTTTAGCTTAGCTCCAGCCGGTACCCGACTTTGTACACAGATGTGATTTTGTTCTCCCAGCTGAGTTTCTTCCTGAGCCTCTGGACATGGAGGTCCACCGTCCTGCTGTCCCCCATATAGTCGGCTTCCCAAATGCTCTCATATATCTTATCCCGATATAAGGCGATATTCTTATTCCTGACAAAAAAGAGCAGCAAATCAAATTCCTTTTTCGTCAGGGGTATCTCCGCCCCTGCCTTCTTCACCGTCCTTGACGCCGTATCCACTACCAGATCGTCGATCTCCAGTATACGCTCATTCAGCCTATAGCGCCGGAGTACCGTCTCGACCCTGGCCAATAGCTCAATGATTTCAAAAGGCTTGACCAGATAATCGTCAGCCCCCAGCTTGAGCCCTTTGACCTTGTCCTCCACCCTGCCTTTCGCCGTCAGGAAGATCACCGGCGTCCCATAGGGCTGGATGAAGGGCATCAGCTCGTAGCCGTTCACCTCGGGCAGCATGACGTCCAGAAGGATCAGGTCATAGCGGCTGCCTTCCACTTTGGAGGCGGCTTCCATACCGTCGAAGGCGCAGTCGCAGGAGTAGCCTGCGGACTGCAAGTTCAGGCGGATCAGGTCCGATATAGGTTTTTCATCTTCAACGATAAGTATTTTTATCATATTCTTGCTTCCTATTCCGATCTTCTTCATTGTATCATATGTAGACAGGCGGCCGCAATTTGCCTAAACGGATTTCCATTTGAATTTTTACCCGCCAAGGCATACAATAAGAGCCGGAGGTTAACAGAATGGACGCCGATTTTCTGCATGAGCAGGCATACTTACAACAAACCCGCGCTTTGATCCAGAGGAGCCTTACAGAGCTGCACGCTATCTTGGATGATGAGCAGGAAAAACTCATGGAAGCCAAGCAGGAGCTCCAGGAGAACCAGCCTGCTTTCGCCGACGATAGGGACAAGCAAACGGAGACAGCCCAATATCTGAGCGGTTTGCAGACCCAGCTCGCTGCGTACCGGGCCTATACCGACCGGCTCAGGAAGCTAAATATCCTTCACAGCTCCCCCTACTTTGGCCGCATAGACTTCGCGGAGGAGGACTTGGAGAACGAAACCTATTACATCGGGCTTGCCAGCCTTCGCGACCCGCTGACATACCAGATCCAGATCTGCGACTGGCGCGCCCCGATGGCGAGTTTGTTCTATCGCTCTATCCCTGGCGAAGCCTCCTTTATGGCGCCCGGCGGGGAAGTGAGCGGCAGGCTCCTGCTCAAACGCCAATACGAAATCAGCGACGGAGAATTGCTGTACTATTTTGATACGGACTTTCACATCAAGGACGGCATATTAAAGAAGCTGCTGTCCCAGCCATCCTCCACGCATATGAAAGCCATCGTGGAAAGTCTCCAGGATACCCAGGACCGCCTGATCCGGCGCAAGAGCAGCGTCCTCCTGATCCAGGGCTCCGCCGGCAGCGGCAAGACGGTCCTTGCCATGCACCGTGCGGCATTCCTGATGTACCAGGATTTCCAGGACTCCCTTACCTCTAAGGAGATCCTGATCATATCGCCAAACCATCTCTTCAGCCAATACGTCAGCCATGTCCTGCCCGAGCTTGGAGAAGAGAATATCACCAGCCTTACCTTTGATGACCTGTTGTCGTTTTACGGCTCAGACGCCTGGTCGCTCGCAACGTCCGGCAGTTACACCGAGTCGCTGCTGTCGGAAAATGACCCTGACAAGTTTTATCTCATGCAAGATATCCACGCCTTCAAGCATTCCGAAGTCTTCGCCGCCCTGCTGGACCGGCTGGCGGATTATTATGAACGAAGGATGATGCAGCTTCCTGACGTCTACTACCACCACAGCTATATCGCTACCCGCCAGGAGCTCAAGGAAGAGATCCTCAGAGACCGGGGCGTCCTGCCTCTAGCCGTACGTCTGGAGCAAATGCGCCGCCGCTTGTCGGATAAAATCCACATGCAGAAGAAAGCACGGCTTCCCTCGCTCCTGGATTTCGTCGGCGAGTATCCTGACCACCAGTTGGAGGTAGCGCCCTATGCCCGGCTTTTGTCAATGAAACGGGGAAAATACCTCAGCCGTTTTTTAGATAGCCTCCCTGTGTTGGATATTCCGGGGATTTATCGGCAGCTTTGGGGCAAAGGATTGTTCTACCGATTGGCAAAGAGTCTTGCTTTGCCAGACAACATCGAGGATATCCGGCAAGCCTGCGAACAAGGCGCGGGCGCCGCGGGTACTGGCGCCACGGGTACTGGCGCCCCCCTTGACGCCAGCGATTGCCTTGGCCTTATCTGGCTAAAGATGCTCCTCGAAGGCGCTTCCGACCATCCCCAGATACGCCAGGTCATGATCGACGAAGCGCAGGATTATGGCGCTATTCATTTCATGCTGCTAAAGAAATGGTTCTCGAGAGCCAGTTTTACTGTACTCGGGGACGTCCAGCAATGCCTTTCCCAGACCAAAAGGCTCGATCATTATCAAGCCATCGGCAATGCGCTGGGAGAGCCCGGAAGCCAAACGGCAGTTATGCGCGCCAGCTTCCGAAGCACCTGGGAGATCAGCGGCTTTTGCCGCCGGTTTCTTGATTCTCCAGACCTGATGGAGCCTTTCGAACGCCATGGATTGCCTGTGGAAATCTTTGGCGCCAAAACGAATCAGGAAGCAGCCGATACCCTCCTGCAGGTGATCAGCCGCTTCCGCAGCGACAATACCGGCTCCATCGCCGTCATATGCAAGACCGCCGCCCAGTCGGCAGCCTTATACGAACTGACCAAAGGCAGATCCGCCCTGCAGCTCGTTCGGGATGGTAATGCTGCAGACCTAAGCCGCAGCTCCATCCTTCCCCTGTATCTCGTCAAAGGCCTGGAATTTGATGGCGTCATACTCTGGGACGTCAATGATACGAATTATGCCTTGCCGGATCAAAAACGCTTTTTATACCTGGCAGCCAGCCGGGCGCTTCACCGTCTTGCCCTTATATACACCGGTCGGCTTTCCCCGCTGGCGGCTGACCCTCACCATTCCCTACGGAGTACATGATCGTACTTCTCTTCATATTTATACAGACCAGCCCCTGACTCCGGCGCCCCCGCCGCGCTTCCGGAGCTCTTGATTTGTGACGCGTTTCGGTAGTATTGCTGTGCCTGGTTACGGCAATCGCCGGCTTCGATAAATTTTTCCTCGCGGGTCAGTTTTGCTGCCAGATGCTCAAAAGCCAGCGCTAAGTTGTAGTTGGTTTCGTAGGATTCCGGCTCCAAGAGAAGCGAAGCCTGGAGCATCCATACCGCTTGAGGCAGGTCATACTTGGTCGTCATTTCCGTGCCTTCATAGAATAACTGACTGGCTAGCTCCGCGTTGAATACCCGGAGCCATTCGCAGTACAATGCATTGACCGAAGCCTCCGGTTCGTGCCCGATCAGGAAGACCATTGCGCTTGCGATAGCGGTAAAGAAGCCGTAGCCACCTGCCCCGCGCCTTAGGGAATCGGCGAATATGGGATAGGATGGCAGCACAGGCGAATTCTCCATGCCCCGTATCTCTGGTTGAACCCACGGCAGATAGATGATCTGCCGACGCCATGACTTGTCCCAAGGTAGGTATCCCGCCATCTACTTAACCCCTCTTACTTGTCTTTTTCGGTTCTGGCTGCGTCTGCTTCCTCCGTCAGTTCGGTCGAGTACCATCAGAAGTACACTCCCTCCTGACGTCGTCGCGTGCCTTGCCAGTACCGAAAAATCCTGCGTAACTTTTTGTCTTTTTCGGTTCTGGCTGCGTCCGCTTCCTCCTTTATTATACTCGATTCTAAGCGGGCGGTAAACCAGGCGCGTCGAAACCATTATAATACGACGATCGTGATCCCATTATTATGGCGCTCGATATCCCTGTCCTTCCTCAGGTCGTCACAGCTTTGAAAGGCTTGAATGGTAGCTGCGCTAAAGATGGAGAAGTCCTCGCCCGGGATATAGTCCTTGATCTGTTTACGCTTCTTCTGGGCTTCCAGGTATTTTCGCGCCTCTGTACGGATCGATCCGCCTTTGCCCGTAGATCCATAACCATGCACAAATTTGATCACCGTCACGCCCAATGACCCCGCGTTGTGAATATGATACGTTATCCTCTTGATCGCGTCGTTGACGGTTGGCATATCGTATTTCAGATCGACCTCTCGCAAGATGCCTGCCATGCCTGCCTTCTCCTTATTCTCCATCTTCGGTTACTTCTTCGGTTACTTCTTCGGTTACATCCTCGATTACATCCTCGTTTTCGCTGTTTTCCTCCAGGGCGGATTCGCTGCCTTTCCCTGCAAACCTTCTCTCCTTGATCTTATCATTCAGCTTGCTCCGCAGCCTCCTTCCCGTTGGCAGCCATAAGAATACCCCGACGCCAACGATTGCCCACAGCGGGGAGTAGCCAATCAGGATTACCGCCAGCCACTGGAGAAGAGAGATGACCGTATTGGTGACAGAATAGAAACTGCGCTTGATCAGATACCCCATATCGTTAAAAGATAACGTATTCCATCGAATCTCTTGGCGAATCTGGATCGGGTCGTTATCCTGACGAATAAACAGGCTGACCGTCGCCATGTCTACCTGCCTGTTTCATAGGTTGAGACGCCCCTCGAGGTATTCGATATCTTCGGTTATCCCATCGATGATCCTGTTGATGTAGACGATTTCTTCTATGCCGTTGGCCTTCATTAATAGCTGATAATACTGGTCCAGTGATTTCCGCTTCGTTTCTAGCCTGGTTTTTGCATCGTAATAGTTCTCCGTGATATCGTCTGAGTTCATCGTACTATTGATCACATTGCCTTGATCTCCGATGAAGTTGACAAAAATGCTCAGATACTCAGGCGGGATCTTGATGACTGCTGTGATTACTGAATAGGATTCATGATTGACGATCGAATAACTGTTCTCATACCCACCCAAGCCGGTACTGAAATCAACGATATTCTTGTATAGCAGCGCCGCGTCCGGCGACATGATCTCCAGGTTAGCATTGCGAATGACTTTTCGGTCGTCCGCTGCAGCACTGTCTGCTGTAACAGTCTTATCCTTTGAGGGACTATATCCGTCAAAATACGATTCCCATACCGCGGAAGAGTCGCCGCCGCCACGATCATACGCCGTAGACATGCCGCCGCCAGTCGCAACTGCGGTCACATTCGGGTTGCTTATCGAGCTGCCTCCGCTCAATGAGGCGTTGCCCCCTCCGCAGCCGCCAAGGACGCATACGAATGTCAACATAAGAATAACGCTTACGACACTTTTCACTCTCATCCTGGTTATCTCCTTATGGTTTTCTCCATACTATACAAATTCGCTATTCGAGGCTTCATCCGGGCAATGCCAGCCCCCTGACGTCGCTGACCGAAGCATACCCTTCCTCATCGAGCCATTGCTCTACCCCCTTGATCACTTCCGGGATACAGTATGGATTGACTAAGTTGCCCGAACCGATGGCTACCGCGTGGGCGCCTGCCAGGAAAAACTCGATGGCGTCCTGGGCTGACACGATACCCCCTATACCGATTATGGGCAGATCCGTCACCTGAGCGACCTGCCAAACCATCCGTAGTGCGACCGGCTTGACTGCCGGTCCGGACAGCCCTCCTATATAGCGCGCCAGTACGGGTCGCCTCGTCTTGGCGTCGATAGCCATGCCCACCAGTGTGTTGATCAAGGAGAGGATATCCGCCCCTTCTGCCTCGATGGCCAGTGCGATTTCCGTAATGTCCGTCACATTCGGCGTGAGCTTGACGATAAGCGGAACCCGGCTATGCTTTTTCACCAACCTGACGACCTGGGCAGCCAGAGACGGGTCAGTACCAAAGGCGATGCCGCCGCCGTCTACATTGGGACAGGAAATATTTACCTCGATGGCTGCGAGACCTTCCGCTTCGGATAACCGTCGGCTGCTCTCCTCGTACTCAGAAGGGGAATGCCCCCCGATATTGGCGATGACCCGGGCGCCATTGCTTAGCATCCACGGCAGTTCGTCCCTGATAAAAGCGTCCACACCCGGGTTTTCTAAGCCAATGCTGTTCAGCATGCCTGCGGGCGTTTCTGCGATCCGGGGTGTGCGGTTGCCTGGGTTCGCTTCCAAAGTCAGCCCCTTCGCCATGACTGCGCCGGGTAGGGAAAGCGGGTAGAACCGAATGTATTCCCTGCCAAAGCCAAAAGTCCCTGACGCCGCCATCACCGGATTCGGCAGGACCAAGCTGCCCAGCCTAGTTGTCAAATCAGCCATGGAAAACCACCTCCCCAGCAGAAAACACAGGCCCGTCGCTGCAAACCTTTTTTTGCAGGATCCCCTCCCCTGCCCGGGTTTGTACGGAGCATCCAATACATACGCCAAAGCCGCAGCCCATCCGTTCTTCCATAGATATCTGGCCGCTAAGCGAATATTCAGCGCATAGAATGGTAATGGCTTCTAAGAAAGGCGCCGGCCCGCACGCAAATAGCATGTGTTTGCCTGCAGACATAGCTTGGGGACCCTGTATAGAAGCAACATACGCCTCCAATGGATGGGTGGCGAACCCGGTGAATCCCGCGGAACCGTCTTCCGTCGCTATATTTACCGTACATCCGAAGGCGCTAAGCTGATCCAATCCGAATAACAATCCCTTGTGTCTTGCCCCAATAAAAGCCGTCACGGCTACGCCTTGTGCCCTGAGTTCTTTTGCCAGTGGCAGCAAAGCCGCCGTACCCAGCCCGCCTCCGACAAGCGTCGCTGTACGTAGCGTTTCGCCCCAGAAAAAGCCATTCCCCAGAGGCCCTAACAGATCGACTTCGTACCCACTGCCCCATTGCGCCATCTGCATCGTACCTCTGCCTACCACTTGGTATACCAAGCGTATTGCTCCGCTATCCGCATCCATGCCGGCGATGCTGAATGGGCGGCGTAAGAAAGGGTCGGCGCCGCCTGCCACCGAGACCATGACAAATTGCCCAGGCTGAGCAGACGCGGCAATGTCCGGCGCTGACAATTCCATGGAATACGTGCCCTCGGCTATCCTTTGGTTATTCATTAACCGGGCTTGCTGGAGTATGCTTGCCTTATCCATCCCATCCTCCCTTACTTGTCTTTTTCGGCTCTGGCTACGTCCGCTTATCCCGTTACAATACCTTTTTCCATGACGACCCGCCCCTGGTAAATCGTAAGCACCGGCCAGCCCCGCAATGGGACGCCCGCAAGCGGGGAGTTCTTTCCCATGGAATAGAAGCATTGGGGATCCACGATCTTTTGCGCGCGGGGGTCGATAGCCACCAGATCCGCTGGCTGGCCAGGAGTTATGCTCTTTGGTGTACGCCCTAGCACCTCCGCCGGGCCTAGGACAAACCTCGACAGCATATCTATGGGAGCCATACCCCCCTGTATGACCAAAGTATCCCATGCGACAGCTAAAGCTGTCTCCAATCCGCTGATCCCATTGGGCGCCTGGCCAAAAGGAAGGGACTTTGCGCTTGCAGGCCAAGGGGCATGGTCAGTAGCGATGCAGCTGATTAAGCCGTCCCTGACCGCCTCCGCCACTGCCTGCCGATGATCCTCGCTTCGTAGCGGAGGGCTCACTTTACCCATGGTATTGTATCCCCTTAACACCTGATCCGTAAGACGCAGGTGGTGGGGTGTGGCTTCGGCGCTAGCCTCGATCCCCTGTCTATGGGCATACGCGAGGAGGGATACGCCCTCCTTCGTGCTTATGTGGGCGATATGCAACTTCGCGCCGGTTTTTTGCGCCAGCAGGATATTGCGCGCTATGGGCGAGGCTTCGCTTACTGCAGAAATCCCTTTCAGCCCCAATTCACGCGAGACTTCCCCCTCGTGCATAAGCCCATCCCGCTTTAGCTCCGGGTCTTCACAGTGGTCGATCAAGACAAGGCCCAGCTCTTTTGCGGCGTATAGCGCACATTCCATCAATGCGCTGCTTACGATCGGCATGCCATCGTCGCTGAAGGCAACGGCGCCGGCCTCGTATAGCGAGGCCATATCGCTCAGCTCCACGCCTGATAAGCCTTTGGTGACTGCCGCGATGGGCGCCACCTCAGCTAAGCCAAGCTCCGCCGCTTTTTCTTTGATATAGCGAATGACCTCTGGATTGTCTGCCTTTACCCCCGAGTTCGGCATAGTACAAATCGTGGTGAACCCCCCTGCCGCCGCTGCTTGCAGGCCTGTCAGGATGCGTTCGTTTTCTTCACCGCCCGGTTCGCGGAGATGAGCATGGAGGTCGGTGAGTCCGGGAGCGAGCACACAGCCGTCCAGATGGATTTCTCTGCCTTCGCCATTACCTATAAGCTCCCCGACAGGAAAAAGCCCCTGGATGATCCCGTCAGTAATCCATAGATCATGGGGTGCGTACACACCTGTTGCCGGATCCGCTATCGTTGCCCCGGTAAGACGAATCGTTGCCATTGCCATTCCCCGCCTCCTCACTTCCTCATTGTATAGGCCTGCTGCCGAAGCCGTCAAGCCGCATTGCTACGCTTTCTTTACGCCTATAGAAATAAGCTTGCCAAAGGGGGAAAAAACCTATAGACTGTACTTCATAATCATCCGATCAATTGAGTGAAATCAAGGAACGTCGCTTATCTGATCAGAAAGTAGGTTCCCTATGCCCGAAAGAGAAATCCGCATCGTTACGGATAGTACAGCCGACCTCCCCGAGGGTTATGCCCAAGAGAATCATATTGCCGTTGTTCCCCTCCATGTGAACTTCCCAACAGGAGGCGCATACCGGGATGGCGTTGATCTTATAGCAAAAGATTTCTACCCGATGCTGCTAGCGGCAGGCGACGATATCCCCAAGACTTCGACGCCCACTAAGGAAGACTTTATCCAGACTTACCAAAACGTCTTGGAAGAAAGCCCCAACTGCCAAATCATCTCCATCCATATCTCCAGCGGGCTTAGCAGCACGGTCAGCGTAGCGGAAACTGCGGCCAGGGAAATCAGCGCCGAAATATTCCCCTTCGACAGCAAGAATATCAGTTTCGGCATGGGGCTTCAGGTGATGGAGGCAATCCGCCTTCTTAAAGAAGGCTCTGGAGTCAGAAAGATCCTTGACCACCTCCAGCTCGTTGCTTCGCATACGGAAACGATGTTCTGCCTCAATACGCTTGAATATTTATACAAAGGGGGGCGCATCGGCAAAGTCACGGCGATCTTCGGCTCTATCCTCAATATCAAGCCGATGATCCATGTAAAAGACGGCATTTATGAAGCCTTCGGGCAAGTCCGCAGCCAAAGACAGGCTATCCAAAAAATGGCAGATCGTGGGCGCAGCTTGCTCGGGGAGCGGAAGCCCCTCCGCGTCGGCGTTATCCACGGCGCCTGCGAGACCATGGCAGAGATCCTCAAAGCCAAGGTGGAAGAGTCCTATCAGAAAACCGTCGACTGTTATAAGGAAACAGGCGCCGTGATTGGCGTCCATACTGGTCCAGGTACGCTAGGCATGACGGTCTGCCACTTATAGCCTTTGTTCATTCAAGTATTCCCCGGGGAATACTCCCGTCAAGCGCGGTTATCCGCGCTTTTTTAGCTTTCCCGTTTGGCAAGCATGTCGCTCAATCCCAAGAGGAATCCCTTATCGCCAGGCAGCGGCTCCAGCGCCGCTTTTGCCTGTTCATTCTCCTGCAAAGCCAGCCTCTGCGCATCCTCTACCCCTAGCAAACTAGCATATGTGCTTTTCCCTTTCGCGGAGTCGCTGCCAATCGGCTTCCCCAGGGCGCTTTCGTCGCCGATTACATCCAATACATCATCGACCATTTGAAACGCCATGCCCAGATGCTCTGCATAGAGCAAGGCTGCGTTTATCTCGTTTTGGCTTGCGCCTGCCAGCAGGCATCCGGTATATGCTGCAGCGCTGATCAAGGCCCCTGTCTTTTTTCTGTTCATCAGATCCAGTTGCGCTTGCGTCGCCTCCCGCCCCTCCATGGCAAGATCTATTGCCTGCCCGCCGATCATCCCTGTATACCCTGCGGCTGTTGCCATGCGGCTGAGGATACGCAAAATACACTCGCTTGGGAACCGCTTTGTCAAGCCATCCTCTGTTATAGCAGCGAAGGCCAGGGTCAGCAGGGCGTCCCCCGCCAATAACGCTGCCGCTTCGCCAAATGCCATATGGCATGAGGGCTTGCCCCTGCGCATATGGTCATCGTCCATGCAAGGCAAGTCGTCGTGGATCAGCGAATAGGCATGAATCATCTCTATCGCGCAGGCGAAGGGCAATACCGCCTCCACGTCTTCATGGTATAAATGATAAAGGGACATGACCAGAGCGCCCCTGACCCGTTTGCCACCGCCAAGCAGGCTATAGCGCATTGCTTTTGCGACCGGCAGCGCAGGATGCGCGCCTTCCCTTTGCTCGTCGGCTTCGACGTCAATCGCGCGGCGACTATCGAAGCACCCGCCATCAGCCTCCAGAATATACCCGGACAGCGCTTCCTCTATGCGATTCGCGTACCAGGCTAACTTTTCTTTCACCTCAACAGCTGCCGCTCCGGATGCATCCATATATGCTAACACCTTCGCCCTTTATTTTCCCACGCAGTATTGTGCCCTGTACGCATCCATCCTGGCGATCTCTTCCTCAGAACCGCCGCTCTCCACAAGCCATTCCCTGATGTCTTCCACATCCACGATGGCGTGGACCTGTATCCCGAATTCCTCCGAGACTTCCATCACAGCCGTTTTGCCCGGCGTCTGCCCGTACTCCATGCGGTCCACAGATATAAACATATCCCTCACGCGGACGTCTCCAAAATGCGTCAGCAGGGGCATTACCTCGCGAATGGCTGTACCCGCGGTGATCACATCCTCGATCAGGATGATCCTATCGCCCGCCACAGGCGTATACCCGACGATACTCCCTCCCTCGCCATGGTCTTTTTCTTCCTTCCTGTTGAAGAAATAGGGCTTATCGATCCCCCAGCCTTCCCATAGGAAAGCAGCGCAAGACGCCGCCAAAGGGATCCCTTTATATGCCGGCCCAAACATGACGTCAAATGCATCGCCGATCGTCTGATGCACGAGCCCCGCATAAAATCGCCCCAATTCGGCTACCTGCTTACCCGTCTTGTAGTTCCCCGTATTGACAAAATAAGGGGAATTTCTACCGCTTTTCGTCACGAATTCACCGAAACTGAGCACATCCGAAGCCACCATAAACGCGATAAATTCTCTCTTCTCCTCTGTCAGCATGGTCTCTTCCTTTCTTCTCTGCACGGTATCTCCCCGCAATGCATTTGCGTCTCATGTGCTTTCCTCATGAATGGACCCTCCGCCAATGAACTCCCTGATAATGGAATTCAGCGGTACGCATGCGTCCTCGATGTCCGGGAAATAGGACAGGATAGACAACAGCCGCCGGGCGTCCGCATACTCGATAACGTCCGAACGGATCTGCTGTAATAAAGGCTCCGCATATTTCTTAAATACGCCGGTTTCATATAAGAGCGCCGTATTGAAGATCGAATCCGCGTCTTCTTGGAAAGGAAAGATATTCTGCTCCTCCCCCTGGCGTACCGAGGGCCATAGCTGCAGCGTCGATTCCGCCGTCCTGCCCCGGTACATATAATCCCGAACTATTCTGCGCAGCAGCCTGGCGTCGCTGGTCGCTACCCTATTATATGAGTCGATATCGATCTGTACCATGGAACTGATATAGATCTTAAACTTCATTCCCCGGCTCACTGCCGGCGTAAGCGCTTCATTCAGAGCGTGTATCCCTTCGATGATCAGAGGGTGTCCCGGCTCTAGTTTCAGTTTGCGGCCATCGTCGATCCGCACGCCTTCCTTGAAGTTAAAAGTAGGCGTCACTACTTCCTCCCCCGCGATGAGTCCGGCAAGATTCTGATTGAATAAGTCGATATTGATCGCCCGCAGGGACTCGAAGTCATAGGACCCGTCCGGATTCGTAGGCGTTTCCCAGCGATTGACAAAATAGTTGTCTGTAGAGAGGATCATAGGGCGCAAACCTAGCACTCTCAGTTGTATTGCCATACGGTAGCAAAAGGTGGTTTTCCCTGACGAGGAAGGCCCCGCGATGAGGACTACGCGCAAGCGATCCCTGTCTTCATAGATTTGATCCGCTACATTCGCCAGGAATTTCTCTTGTAAGGCTTCGGATATGTGGACGAGATCCGTGACTTTCTCCGGCCCCTGCGCTACCATTTGGTGAATGTCGTAGACGTCGCTCACATTGAGTATCTTCGTCCAATTCCTGGTCTCGCGGAGTATACCCGCGACCCGGGGCATCTCCGTCAAAGGCGCCACATGACCCGGCGCATTCTCAGCGGGGTACCGCAGCAAAAAACCGTTTTCATATGGTTCCAGGCTAAATACAGCCAGGCAGCCTGCACTAGGCGCCAGGGCGTAGAAGGAATGGAATATCTGGCTCCCCATGGTATAGATGCGGATCGTCTCTTTCTTCGCGTTTTCCAGCAGTCTTGCAGTACGCGGATACCCTGCCTGGTCCAGCATGGGGATGCCCTCCACGACGGGGTAGTCATGGGGAACGATCGGCTCATCATTCTCGATGAGATGGTCCATATATTCCGAAATCAGCTCCAGCGTCTTACTTGAAGGCCTCGTCGTCCCTTCCAGTTCGCAATAGCAGTGCTTCCCCAAAGCATGGTGGACATTCAGCGTCCAGTGGGGGAAGAGTTCCCTGACTGCCTGGGCAAGGAGCATCACCAGGCTCTGCTTGTATATCCGCATGCCATGCGTGCTTGCCAGATCAAGCCAAAGGACTGTCCCTTGCTTATGCACTGCCGTATACAGGTCGACAACCTCATGCTCATACAGCGCGCCAATGATGGGGAAGCTTCTGTCAGAAGCATACTTTTCCGCAATCTCCAGCAGCGAAAGCCCTTCCTCAACATAGACGTCCTGTTTGCCTTTTTCTGCCCAATGACCGATTTCCAGCTTAACTGTCATTGCCCGACCCATCCTTACTCGCTTCGTCATGCATGATTCACTAAACCATGGCTAGTATACCACAAAACACCCCATTTGCATCTTTTCCGGGCGATGATATAATGATCTCATTAATGTCGCCCTTACGGTATCAAATACGAAGGCGAAGACCATTTTATATCAGGAGGCGTCGCCATGCTATTTCAGAATATCCAGATGATCGACCCCGGCTTCCAGGTGCTGGAGGGTATGACCGTTGCTGTTAAGGGGGACCGCATCGCCTATGTCGGCAATGGGGCCGACCTGCCCCAAGGCGAAGACTGGGGCGAAGTCTATGAAGGACAAGGCAAGGTTCTGATCCCCGGGCTGGTGAATATCCATTGCCATACGCCTATGACGCTTCTCAGGGGTTTTGGCGAAAACCTGACCCTCCAAGACTGGCTGGATCAGAAGGTATTTCCCTTCGAAGATAAGGTCACTCCGGATGACCTATACTATGCGTATCTACTGGGCGTGGCGGAAATGGTCCGGTTCGGTACTGTGTCCAATACAGATATGTATTTCTACGGTGATAGTATGGCCCGCGCCATTCTGGACAGCGGATTTAAGAGCAATCTCAGCGTGGCAGTGACCAATTCTGATGATGCGCCTTACGAAAAGCATCCCAAGTATCAGGAAAACCTGATGCTTCTTGAGAAATACCATATGGCCGACGGTGGGCGCCTTCAGCTTGACCTGTCACTCCATGCAGAATATACATCCACGCCAAAGGTTGCCGCAGGCCTGGCTGCCCACTGCAAAAGCCTAGGCTTACGCATGCATGTCCACGCCTCAGAAACACAGTTCGAGCATGAAGAATGCAAGTCCAGGCATGATGGCAAGACGCCGATACAGTACTTTGCAGCCCTTGGCCTATTTGACAGCCCCGCAACCGCCGCCCACTGCGTATGGGCAGAGGACAGGGACTTGGACATCTTGGCGGACATGGGCGTAACGATCGCCGCCAATCCGGTGAGCAACCTCAAGCTGGCCAGCGGGATATGCCCAATCCCCAAGGCTATGGCAAGGGGCGTCAATATCGGGCTGGGTACTGACGGCGTGGCAAGCAACAACAACCTCAATCTCTTTGAAGAGATGAAGCTCCACGCTATCCTGCACAAAACCACTGCCAATGACCCGACTTTGATCACCCCTGCAGAAGCCTTTGCCTGCGCGACAGCCAACGGCTCACGCTCACAGGGGCGGCTGGACTGTGGCAGTATCGCTGCCGGCAATAAAGCTGATTTGGTGGTCATGGACGCATCGGCACCAAATATGCAGCCTTGCCACCAGCAGCTGTACAACTTAGTCTACGCAGCAACGGGAAGCGAAGTGCAGCTGACGATGGTCGACGGTAAAATCTTATTCCGCGACGGCAAGTGGCCTACCATTGATATGGCTTACGTCCAAAAGCAGATCAGCGATTCCTGCGCGCGTATCCTGCGGGATTTGGGGATATAGGGTACTGGGTATTCTGAGTACACTGGGTATACTGGGTATACTGAGTCTACGCCATCCTTCTTTGCCGAGCCGCCAGTTCAGCAATGCTCGCTTGTGCGAATCGTCCGGCTTCATTGCTTATTGGCAATTTTCTTCGCGATTTCTGTTCGGCAATTGCATTGCCGTATGGCAATCCTTTTTTCAGTTTTCCCTCTGCAGTCCCTACGCCCTACGCCTTATACGCCCCTCGTTCCGAGGTTTACATCAGGTTCACATCGCTTGCTGGATATCCTCTTTCATCCTCAGGGCTTCCTCCCGCGTTGCTTCCGCAAGGCTTAAGCCAGGGGCTTTTTGCCATGCGCACATCAACGACCGCGATGCGTTGACAATAGCGCCCAACCCGTCTTTATCGAAGGCGCCTGCAGTATCTGCGCCGCCCCCGCCCTGAGCGCCATATCCCGGCACCAGAAAAAAGAGTCCGGGGAACATCTCCCGCAGGCCCCGAAGCTGCGCGGGGTAGGTCGCCCCTACCACAGCCCCTACGCCTGAATACCCGTACTTTCCGGGCAAGCTTTCGCCCCAGCCAATACAATATGAAGCCATCGTCTCATAGACCGGCTTCCCTCCGACCAAGATATCCTGCAGCTCGGCGGATGAGGGGTTGGACGTCTTCGCCAGGACGAAGAAACCTTTGTCCTTTTCCCGACAGACGCGGAGCAGCGGCTCGATCGTATCCGTACCCAAATACCCGTTTACTGTCATCGCATCCCCATTGAATGGCGAGAAAGAAGCGCCCTCCACCTCGGCTTCCCCCAACCATCCCTCCACATAGGCGTCCATGGTCGAACCGATGTCACCGCGCTTAGCGTCGACGATGACATACAGCCCCTTATCCCTTGCGTAGGTTATCGTCTCTGCCAGCGCCCGGATACCTTGCCAGCCGAACGCCTCATAGAAGGCTGCTTGCGGCTTTACCGCCGGGATGATATCCGCGACTGCATCGATTAATGCTTTATTAAAGCTAAGCAGCGCTTCGGCAGCGCCTTCCAGGGTCTTGCCGTACGTCTCATACGCTGGCGCTTTGATTTGCTCGGGGATATAGTCAAGCTTCGGGTCAAGGCCCATTACAGTAGGGTTCTGGGTAGCGATAATTTTTGCGATCAATGGGTCAAGTGACATACATCTATCCTCCCAACTTATTTCCCGGTAAATACTGCTCGGGCAGCTCGTTCTGTGGCTAATGTACCATGGTATTGCCGATTTGCGCAACACCCTTCCGATCGACGATACGCTGCATCTAGCAATTATGACGCAATCGATTAGCGGATGATCCGCGTTTCGATACCGTTCAGGCCCAGGAAGACGACCCATACACCGGCAACGCGCAGAGGTTTTTTAAGGCGCTAATCCATCGATATAGTCTTGCCTAATTTGTAGTTTTTCCATCAAAAAACGGATATCCTCCGCGTCTATTTCACCATAGCGTGCGGACATGAGTTTCATCGACAAAAGGTATTCCGGCGAAACTACCGTGATCTTTAAACCTTCCAGCGACAAAAACGCATCAGTGGGGGCGCCTTCGGTGATAAAACCCTTGACGCTATCGTTCAGCCAATCCTCCGGCAAGCCCTCCTGCGCTGCGATGATCTTGACTAACCGGTTTATTTCATTTTTCGGCTCGTATAGGGCGTCTATATCCTTGGTCATATCTCTCGCCGAATGGACCAGGCACATGGCCGCTCCTCCCGTCAGCAATACTTCGCCGCTTGCCCCTTCCCTCGCCAGCTCCTCGCCCAACCGCTTAAGGGCGTGCAAGATTTTTTCCCTGGTATGCATACAGCACTCCCTATATGCGGCTTACAACGTGCTCGTTGACAAACAGGTTGCAGTGCTTGAACTCAGCAGGGGATTTGTACATAAACAGCAGCCGGAGATCGCCTTTTGCATCGCAACCAAAAAAAGGGCGGTCGTTCATATAATACTTCTTGTCATATACCCAGGCTGGAACCTCCAGCTTGTAATCATTGGCAAGCTTATGCGCTGTAGCATCGGCGAAGGAGAGAAGCTCGCGCTCACACTCCTGCCCGATACCGGAGGGCGGTTCGGCGATCATACCCTGCATCGTTTTGCTGTCGGCTTTGTAGAATTCGTCCACCTTCTTACTTCTATCATATATTGATTTACATATTTTTGCAACGAATTATCGCAAGACAATCGTAAACAGACCGCCGTTTTCGGCATATGTGCCTTTACTGTTGGCTCAAAACAGTCGCCGAAACACATACGATAGATGACTAATGGTTGCGACCATGGAATGGATATGATATGATAAGAAAAACTTGTAATAAAACAAAGGGGCGACTTGATCATGCGAACACAAAACGACATAAGGGTGACGGTCCGTGTGGACAGAGATTTGAAAGAGTGCGCGGACAGCCTGTTTGAACGTTTGGGGATGAATATGACAACCGCGCTTAATGTTTTTCTGCGGAAAGCTGTAGAGGAAAACGCAATCCCGTTCCCTGTCAGCGCGAAACCAGCCGGCTTCGGTGCGGGTTATGCCGTTGACGAGATAACCCGTACGTTTGCGGAAACGGTTGCCGGAGAAATTGCGTATAACCGCACCCAGGGATTCCCTATAGCCCGGTATGACGCGTCAATCGGCAGGGCATATCTGGAAAACGCAGACGGGACAAGGGAATATGTCGGAAATGGACGTTAATCCTACGCGTCGGCCAATGGTTCTGGCTTTCGCCGGCCCGAACGGCTCCGGTAAGAGTACGCTAACAAGCGGGCTGACAGTCTTCGGAACCTATATCAACGCAGACGAGCTAAAAAAGGAATACAACCTTACCGACTTGGAAGCGGCGAGGCAGGCTGAATCCTTGCGGAATCAATTGCTGAGCAAAAAGGCGGACTTTTCGTTTGAAACGGTTCTATCTACCGAACGGAACCTATCGCTGCTGCAAAAGGCGAAAGAGTCCGGTTATGAGATCCAGTGTATATACGTACTGACTTGCAACGAAGATATAAATATTGCGCGCGTTCGCGCACGTAAAGCCGCGGGCGGCCACGACGTGCCCGAAGATAAAATCCGGAGTCGTTACCATAAGGCGCTTGCGCTATTGCCGCAAATCATTACTATCTGCGATAAAATCCTGATCTATGACAATACCGATGTCCCTTCGCTTATTTTCAGGAAGGAAAATACGTTTTCGGAATATTTTCCAAACGCGCTGTGGCCGGAAGAAAGGCTCAAAGCCCTTCTTAACTTGCCATAGA
>Ga0082212_10001887_pt1 | contig 30837 bp, 28 predicted proteins | sample TergutNt197P3_FD_71548 | JGI IMG/M metagenome (GOLD analysis project Ga0082212, IMG submission 71548) | Neocapritermes taracua P3 segment gut microbial communities from Petit-Saut dam, French Guiana - Nt197 P3 | ecosystem: Host-associated > Arthropoda: Insects > Digestive system > Gut ...
TTTTTGTCACGGTCAAGCGTGAAACTGCATTTCGGGCAAACAAAGATTCTGTTTTTCAGTTTCAGATCTTGATTGATTTCCCCGCAGCGCGAACACTTCTTGCTCGACGGGTAATACCTGTCCGCTTCGACTAATTCAATCCCGTGCAGCAGGCATTTGTACGTCAGTATCATTACGAACATACCAAAACACTGTTCCGCTATGGCCTTAGATAAATGTCTGTTCTTCATCATTCCTTTTACGTTCAAATCCTCGACGACTATCCTTGACGGCTTGGTTTTCACTATCTTGGTAGTTGCCTGATGTATATGATTCAAACGTATATTGGCCAATCTTCGATTAATAAGCCTTGTTTCTTTCTCTAATTTTTCTGTATTTTTGGTTTTTGTAAATTTGTAACGGTTTTCACCTCTCTTTCCTTTTGGTTTTTTATTTTTATCGTATTTTCTTGATATTTGCCTTTGCTTGCGCTTTAATTTCTTCTTTAAACGCTTAACATCGGCGGTTCTGTTGATATTCTCTATCGGCTTGTCAAGACTTGAAACGGTGGCGAGTTCTTTTATTCCTAAGTCTATTCCTATGGTTTCCCCGGCAAGTTCTGGCTTCTCTATTTCAACCTCAATTCCTACGGAAATATACCAATACTTCCCGTCGTGCGTGATTCGAGGATTCGTGTATTTTGCTTCGGTTGGGATTCTATCTGTTTCGGCTAACCCTACTTTGCCTATCTTCTCCAAATTAACACAATCACTATATACTTTCAGTTTTTCTGTATCGTGATAAAACGATGTCTTGGATTTTTTCCTGCTCTTGAATCTCGGAAAATCCTCGAAGTCTGTAATATCAAGCTCCTTGCCGCTTTTGATTGCTTTTGCCCTGTATTTGTAGCCGTGTTTCCTGCTCTCGCCGTGAAAGCGGTCAAGGGCTGAACATACGTCTTTTACCGCCTGTTTTGCCGCGTTGTTGCTCACTTCGTAAAGCCAGGCATATTCTTCTGTCCGCTTTAGCTGCGTTAAGTCTTTTCGCAAATCTTTATCTTTGATTTTGTTCAGCTTGCCTGTTGATTTTATACGTTGAATTTGCTTGTCAAGCGTCCAGTTATACACGAAACGCGCCGTTCCCGCCGATTTCCAGAGTTGTTGTTCCTGCTCTTTTGTCGGTAACAGCCTAACTTTTTTAGCCATTATCATCTTCCAACAACTCCTTTATTAATTTTTTAGCCTTGTTTGCTCTCTTACCTTGCAGTCTGCAACTAAACACAGTAACTATTTGTACTAAATCCTCAACTAATTCCTGTTCCTCTGTTTTCTCTGTATTGTCAATTATTTCTATGGACGTTCCATATTTAGCGCATAAATTCTCAACCAGTTCGTAACCAATACGCAACAGTCTGTCTTTATACAGGATTACGACTTTTTCAACCCCGTAATCTGTTATCATATTTATTAAATTGTTCAGACCTTTTTTGTTGTAGTTTATTCCGCTCCCTATGTCTGTAATTATATCAAAGCTATACCCTTTGGTTATCATATACGTTTTTACATGGTCTATTTGACGCTCTAAGTCATCTTTCTGTTTAGGGCTCGATACACGGCAATAACCTATTATTTTACGTTCTCTTGCAGGAATTGGCTGTTGTGTTACCTGTGATACTTGCTGTTCAGAATAATAACGGTGTCCGCCGTCTGTAACGTGATGCGGTTTCAATTTATTTTCTATATCCCATAATCTTAATGTTTGTATGCTTTTTCCTACTAATTTTGAAAATTGTCCTATCGTATAATATTCCATCATATCACCTCACGGAAATATTATACCATGTTTATTGCTAATTGTCAATATGTTTTATCGTATTTTAGTGGATTTATCTCAACTGTTCCCCGCCCCCTAATAAATCAAAATCCCTATGTATTTTTCGCCTTTGTTTTCGGCATTCGGGTTAAAGGCGGCGTCCGCCTCGGCGCTCACGCCGCTTTTGCTTATGTTTTTTTCCAGAATGGCCAGGTATTGCAGGCCGACCACATAATATCCGCCGGCCGGGTCGGCCCTGTAAATCTCGATATCCCCCAAAATGTCCCCGGCCGCCGCGCCGCCAAGATAAATCCTGTACAGCCACTCGACCGCCAAGTCGGGGTTTGCCTCCCAGAACCAGGCGTCGGAGCTATCGTCCCGTTGATTTTGCTCCGCCTCGGCAGCCTCCGGGGCGGGCGCGGGCGCGGGCGCTTCGGCGGGGTGGAAATCATCGTAGGCCTCGTAGGCCTCGTCCGCATCATAGGCTCCAAATGCCATTTCCGGCGCCGCGAAAATCTCCGCTCCGCCTTCGTCCGCCGCCGCGAAGTTTTGGCTGTTCGAGGCTATGCGGTCGTTTGATTTTGTGAAAATATCGAGCGCGCCGCCCCTCGAAGCTATGAACACCGCGAGCACGATCGCCGCCGCCGATATGAGCCCGAAGGGCACAAATATTCTTTTCTTCGGTTTTTCCACGGTTATGCCGCCTTCGGCTATTTTGCGGGCCACGAACTCCGAGACGGAGGCTTCGGGGATGTGCCTTGCCTGCGCCATGGCGTCGATGTATCCGCTTTCCGATTCGATGAAACCGAGGCAGCCGGCGCACTGCCCTATATGGGAATCCACGAAGCTCCTGTCTTTGTCGGAGAGCTCGAGCTCCCGCGAATCTTCAGGGGCCCCGAAAATGATCAGTTCATCGTGGAGATATTCGTCCGCCATCGATTTCACCTTTTCGCAGTCGCTTTCGCATATATTCGATTTTGACGGAATTTTTGCCTTGGGCACGCCCGGAAGCCCCCCTTCGTTTTTTTGTTACGTTTTTTGTTACATTAACAGACGAAAATAAATCAAAAAAGTTCGCCGGGTTCGCAGTTTTTTAGTATATAATTTTTGAGTTTCTCCCTCGCGCGGTTCAATCTGCTTTTTACCGTGCCGATTTCGATGCCCAACATCTCCGAGATTTGCGCGTAGCTTATATTGTTCAGGTCCCTGAGCGCGATGATCTCCCTCAGGTCATCCGGGAGCGAATTTATGATCCGGCGGATTTTCTCTATTTTTTCGGCCCTCACGAGCTGTTCCTCGACGTCGGCGCCGGTGTCCTGGAGCTCTTTTTCGTGCTCCTCGCCGGACTCGTCGGCGAAGGAGAGGGAGACTGTCTTCATTTTCTTTTCTTTTCTGTAAAAGTCGAAGATCAGGTTCTGGCATATTCTGTAGATCCAGGTCGAAAACGCGCTGTCCGTGCGGTAGCTTGCGAGCATCTTGTAAGCGCGCAGAAAACATTCCTGCGATATGTCCTGGGCGTTTTCCCTGTTATTTGTCTTTGACATCGCGAGGCTGTATATCATTTTCTCATACTTTTTCACGATGGCTTCAAACGAATCGGCATCCCCCGACAGCACCCTGCCGATGATTTCGGCGTCGCTTGGCGCTCCCGCCTTGGCGTCAGTCATGCCCCCTTATCCCCCCTTTCGCGATATTCGCGAGAGAAACTCCGGCCGCGGCCTATCTGGGCTCGACGATGAGTTTTATCGATGTCCTTATCTGGTCGTCTATCGTCAGGTCCACAAAGGACGGTATGCAGACCAAGTCGGCCCCGGACAGTGCGTTGCGCGCTATCGCGATCGCTTTTATCGCCTGGTTTATCGCGCCCGCGCCTATGGCCTGAAGCTCGGCCCGCCCCGATTCCTTTATCGTGCCAGTCAGGGCTCCGGCCACCAGATTCGGGTTCGACTTGGACGACACTTTCAACACTACATCCATTTTTCTTTAAATCTCCAAATATGCAAATATTTTTTTCCGGGACTTTTGGGCATCTGTGTACATTATACGACGCTCAAATTGCCATTTCAAGAAAAATACTTTAAATTTTCGTAAAATTTACTCGGCAGATCTCCGCGCATCTGAAGCAGCGGGTCTCTATTTTGCATATGACGCCCGAAAGCGACACATCCCCTTCGCCCACTTCGAACCTGACCGGCAGTTTTGTCAGGAATTTCTGTATTATCAGCTCGTTTTTCATCCCTAAGACGGAATCCCCGGGCCCCGTCATCCCCAGATCCGTTATGTATCCCGCCCCGTTTTTCAAGATCTTCTCGTCGGAGGTCTGCACATGGGTGTGGGTCCCGAAGATCACGCTCGCGCTTATGTCCTTGGAGTCGATATATTTCGCCAAGGCGTTTTTTTCGCTTGTGGCCTCGGCGTGGATGTCGATGACGGCGAAGTCGTAATTGCCCGCCTCGCGCCCAAATATCCTGTCGGCGGCCGAAAACCCCGATTCGATCCCGGGCTCCATGTAGACCGTGCCGAGCAGGTTGACGAAAAGTATCCGGTATCCCGATATATTCACTATGTTGTATCCCGCGCCCGGGGAGGCGTCGGGATAATTCGCCGGCCGAAGCACATATCCGTTCTCATCCAAGAAACCGTAAAATTCCTTTTTCTGCCATACGTGGTTTCCCGTGGTTATGACGTCCGCCCCCGACTCGAAAATCGCGCCCGCGGACTTCGGGTCTATGCCGTTGCCGCCCGCGGCCGAGTTCTCCCCGTTGGCCACCACGCAGTCTATGGCGTTGGCTTTGCGGAAATCCCACAGATTGTTTTTGATGAACTCGACTCCCGGAGCCCCGACTATGTCCCCGACGCATAAAATGTTTAAAAATTCCATTCAAATCCGCTCCAAACGCCGCAGGGGCAGACACAAAAATCCTGCCCCCGCGATCATGATCAGGCTTATCTCGCGTAGTCTATTATCCTGCTTTCCCTGACCAGAAATATTTTTATCTGTCCGGGATATTCGAGCTCATCCTCTATCTTTTTCACTATGTCGCGGGCCAAGAACACCATATTGTCGTCGTTCACCTCATCGGGGTTCACGATGATGCGCACTTCGCGCCCCGCCTGGATCGCGTAGGATTTTTCCACCCCGCCGAACGAATTCGCGATTTCCTCGAGTTTTTCCAGGCGTTTTATATAGCTTTCAAGATTCTCGCGCCTCGCGCCGGGGCGCGCCCCGGAGATCGCGTCCGCGGCCTGCACGATTATGGCCAAAATCGTCAGCGGCTCGACGTCCCCGTGATGGGCCTCGATCGCGTGTATCACGTCTTTGTTTTCCTTGTATTTCTTCGCCGCCTCAAGCCCTATCTGTATGTGGGAGCCTTCGACTTCGTGGGTCATCGCCTTGCCTATGTCGTGGAGCAGCCCCGCGCGCTTGGCCATGTTCACGTCGGCGCCCAGCTCCGCGGCTATCAGCCCGGAAAGGTGCGCGACCTCGGCGGAGTGGGCCAGCACGTTCTGGCCGTAGCTCGTCCTGTATTTCAGGCGGCCCAGCAGCTTCACCAGCTCCGGGTTCACCCCGTGGACCCCGGTCTCGAAGGTCACCCTCTCGCCCTCGGCCTTTATTATCGCGTCGACTTCCTTCTTGGCTTTCGCCACCATTTCCTCGATCCTGGCGGGATGTATGCGCCCGTCGATTATGAGCTTTTCGAGTGTCAGCCTCGCGATCTCGCGGCGCACCGGGTCAAATGAGGACAGCGTCAGCGCTTCCGGGGTGTCGTCGATGATCAGATCGACCCCTGTCAGGGTTTCTATCGTCCTTATGTTCCTGCCCTCGCGCCCGATGATCCTGCCTTTCATTTCGTCGTTTGGCAGCGGGACGACCGAAACGGTGGCCTCCGAAACATAGTCCGAAGCGTACCGCTGGATTGCGAGCGACAATATGTTCTTGGCTTTTTTTTCGGCGTCCTCCTTGAAACGCTGCTCGTATTCGAGGATTTTCATGGCCGATTCATGGCGGAGCTCGGATTCCAGCTTTTCCATGATCAAATCTTTGGCCTGTTCCTGCGTGAATCCGGATATCTCCTGCAATATCTGCTCCTGCTGCCGGATTTTTTTGTGGGCCTCCTCCTCGAGCAGCGACAGCTCCGCCGTCTTTTTGGCTATATTTTCGTCTTTTTTCTCCAAGGCCTCGGTTTTTTTGTCCAGCGCCTCTTCTTTTTGAGCGATGCGGCGCTCGAGTTTGGTGATTTCGCCCCTGCGCTCCTTTGCGTCCCTGTCCGCTTCGTTTTTCGTTTTTATCGCTTCTTCTTTGGCTTCAAGCAGGAATTCCTTTTTCTTTGTCTCGGAAATCCTGACTGCTTCGCTGACTATTTTTTTCGCTTCCTCCTCCGCGGAGCCGATCTCTGATTCGGCGAACTTCTTTCTGTAAGCGATTCCGAAAAAACCGCCGACGACCAGCCCGATCACCAAAGCCGCAGCGGCTATAATTATGCCAACACCCAAATCCAAATATACACACCTCCTCTAGTGATATTTTCGATAATCGATATCTATGATTTTAAATTGGATAAATACCTGCACATGATAATTATACTACAACCATATCCGCCATTTATGAAAAGAATTAAAATAATTTCCGCTATTTTATGTATTTTGTACAAACTTTTATAATTTACACATCAAACTCTTCGAATTTCAGATCGAACGCGCTGCCCCCGTCGCCCCCCTCTTCGGCTCCGTCGCCGTCTTCGCCGGGGCGTTCCTCGTCTTTCGCGGCTTTCAGCGAATCCTGGGAGGCGCGGCCAAGCGTGTTTTCCTCTTTTTTCAGGATTTCCAGAAAGGCCGCTTCGGGGTTTTGGTACAGTATGTCGAGCACGGCCAAAAAATCGCGTATTATCTCCCTTGGCGTTATATACATGTTCGCCCCGACCTTGGACATATACGCCTTCAAAAATTCGAGGATGTCGTTTTCGCCCAGTTTTGCCTCGTATTCGTAATATGTCTGGTGCAAAAGGCAGATCCGCAGCGCCAGCGCGAAAGTTTCGTCGTCGGACAGCCTTTCCAAGCGTATTATCGGCCCCATCAGGTTTTTGTACTTCGAGGAGGCGAACTTCCCTTCGGCAAGCCTCGACTTCAGCGCCTCGTAGCTGTACAGCCCCCGCCGGGTGTCCTCGAGGAACTGCGGGGTGCCGCCCAAAAATATCCCGAGCCCCTCCGCTTTTCCCTGCAGGGTGTCGTTGAACATGGACAAAATCTTCTCGTAGTTGTTTTCGCGCGATATCTTGTTGGTGATCTTGTACAGGTTCACGCATTCGTCGATGAATACCACGAGCCCCTTGTACCCTATGCGGCGCGCGAAAACGGCCATGAGCTTGATGAAATCGTACCAGTTGAGATCGTCGATCACGGCGCCCACGGACAAATCGTTTTTCGCCTCTGTTTTGGTGGCGTATTCGCCGCGCAGCCATTTTATCGCGGAGCTTTTGAGCGCTTCGTCGCCGTTTTTGTAGGCGACATAGTATTTGAGCAGCACCGCCGCGAAGTCGAACCCGCACACGAGATTTTCGAGGTCGTTTGAAATTTTCAAAATTTCGCCCGACATCTCGATCTCGAGCTCTTTTGAGTCCAGGGCGAGCTTTTTTTCCGAGACGATCTTTGTCTGGAGCCCCGACAGCCAGCGCGAGATGATCGAAACGAGCGCGTTCCCGTCCGGGGACGAGCGCACGGCGAGGTTTGACACGAGCTCCCTGTACACCGCGAGCCCCTGCCTGTTTGTCCCCGACAGCCTTCTCTCCGGCGAGAGATCCGCGTCGGCTGTGACAAATCCGCGCTCGAGGCAGTGGCTGCGGATCAGCTGCAGCAGAAAACTTTTGCCGCTTCCGTACCGCCCGATGATGAACCGGAAGGCGCTTCCGCCCTGGGAGACGAACTCGAGGTCGTTGGTGAAGGCGTTTATCTCTTCTTTTCTGCCAATGGCGATATATTCGAGCCCAAAACGCGGGACCACGCCCGAGCCCACGGAATTGAGCAGCGTCCCGAGTATCCGCTTGGGGATTTTGGTTTCGTTTTCACTCATGTTTTTTGCTCCGTTTTAATCGTTTTGTTTTCGAGTTCATCCGCCAGGATCCGCCCCAATTCGGCCTGTTTGGCTTTGTCCGATATTTTTTTCGAATGCTCGAAAAAACGCGCCGCCCATTCCTGGTTCAAGGGAACTGTGTTTTCGGGGCGTTCTATCTGCGCCACGGCCTGTTTTAAGATCCGCATATGATTTTCGGAGTCGCGGGCCAGCTTGGGAAGCCCCGCCAGGAACCTCGCTTTTTCAAGCGCCGGCATGCCCGAGGCTTTCAGCTGTTTTTTTGCGTAGTCAAAAGCCATCTTCAGCGCGTCTTTTTTGGAAAGGCCGTCCGCCTCGATATCTTCGTCCAGAATGCCCGCGAAAAACTTCAGGCCGCCTATGTGCGGCGTGACCGATTCGGTGACTTCCGCCGGAAGCTTTTTCAAGGCTTTCAAAGTTTCGGATAAGTCCATATGCCATCCTTTGAATAAATTATTTCCTCCCGGTAATCTTCGATGATCGCCCGGGCCGCCGTGTCGAACACGATATCCCCGATGAGATCCACGGCTTTTTCGTTGATCGAATCGATCACCGATTCCAGCATCTCCCCCTGCCGGGCCCAAAACTCGCCGCACAACGCGTCAAAGCTTTTGTTTTGCGCCTCGCCGAGCAGGATTTCAAGCGCGTCGCGCTCGGGGTCGCTCAGGCTCGCCAGAAATTTTCCCATGGCGGTGGGCTGCTGCGCGTGAACGGGGTGAACTTCGTTCACATTCGTCTCAGGTGCCTCACGTGCCAGAATATCGAAAATATCCTCGTCGTTTCCCGTGTCGATCGCGATAAATCCGCCGCCGTCCTCCTGCGTTTCCACGATGCCGCCCGTATCATCCGCTTCATCCGCGTAGTCTGCGGCCCCGGCGCTGTTTTGCAGCTCGACTAAGGTCATCGTGGTCTCCCACGACTCTTTTTCTATCTCTGCGGCGGCTTGCATGTCCGGGCAAAATTCGGCCGGCGCGGGCGGCTGCTCGGCTTCGGGCGCTTGTTTTTCTTTTTTCCTCGCCGGGGCGGGGTTTTTCGCGGCGGTCAAGTGAGCGGCCTTATAGCGCTCCAGCGCCTCTGCCAGCTGGCCGGGGTATGCCGCAAGCGCCAGCTTCGATTTTATGCCGAGGAAATCCCTAAGGGCGTTCTCGGCGCATCTCACGGTATCTGTGACGCACTGGCGGATATAGAAGTTTTTGTATATGTTTTTGTATTCGACGGTTATCCTCTTTTTGTGCTCGTATGCGCAAACGGCCCCCATGTAGCTCTCGCGGGTGGTTTTGAGCGTGGCTCCCTCGTCCGCTTCTTTTTTTATCAGCGCCTCGAATTCCGGCCCCGCCAGAACCGCGTGAAGCATCATGGCGATATGATGGTCGAAAAGCTCCGCGTTCTTCCCGGCGTAAAATTTGCTTTTTTTGTAATCGTACGCCGAAAGGTTTTTGAGGATCGCCTCCGCGTTGCCTTTGTTTTTGAAAAAGTCGCCGGGCAGATATATCTCGGGTATGGTGGCGGCGTTTATTATGTCCGGCAGGATCCCGCCCAGCTCGCCCAGATCTATCTTGAAGCCGGATATCAGCGAAAAGTCGATCAGCCATTCCGCGATGTATTTGTCGATGCGGGGGAACTCCGCGCGGTAGTTTTTCCATACGGCGACGATGTTCGCATATACTTTTTCGGCCCCGATCTCATCCGAGAGGTTTATCTGCTCGTACAGATACAGGAAAATATACGAGAGCCCGGTTTTGGGATATGCGCCCTCCCTCAGCTTCGATCTCCAGAACAGATACCAGCAGAGCTGTTCGTGGGAGAGCTCCCTGTACATGGGCCGGTATGAAAAAAAATACACATATCCGGCGTTTATGCAGGTTTTTTTGTAATACTTTTTCGCATCCCGCACAAAATCCCCGAAAAGCGTGAAGCCTTTTCCCCATTCGTCTATTCTGCAGCTCATCGAGATGCCGCCCCCAAAACCGTGAAGATAGGCGTTGCTCCGGGTTTTTGGCGGCGCCTTCGCGAAATCCCGGACGGCCTGCGCGTCATCGTCCGCGCCCCCGTAGAGCTTTTGTATCGGGGCGGATTTTGGGCCGGGCGCGGGGCCGTCGCCGAACTCGATCTCGACGCTTTGGAAGCGGCTCGCCCGGCTATTCATATTTTTCAGATCGTTTTCGTTACCCATCATATCATTGTACCATTAAATGAAAGCAAAGTCAAGGGCTATAGTATTCTTTTCGGCGTAAATTTTTTTGAGGCTTCGGATTTTTTTGAGGGGGCGTTTTTCGCGTTTTCGTGCTTTTCATATGCCAGTATTATTTTTTGCACGAGCTTGTGGCGCACCACGTCCCTTTCGGTGAAATAATGGACGGCTATGTCGTCTATGTTCCTTAAAATCCTGACCGCCTCGACGAGCCCGCTTTTGGTGTCGCGCGGGAGATCTATCTGGGTTATGTCCCCCGTGACGATCGCCTTCGAGTTGAAGCCCAGCCGCGTGAGAAACATCTTCATCTGCGCGGGGGTGGTGTTCTGCGCCTCGTCCAGTATCACGAACGAATCGTCCAAGGTGCGGCCCCTCATGTAGGCCAAGGGGGCTATCTCTATCACGTTTCGCTCGGCGTGCTTTTGGTAGCCTTCATAGCTGAGCATCTCATAGAGCGCGTCATACAGGGGCCTTAGGTACGGGTCTATCTTGTTCTGCAGGTCGCCGGGCAGGAACCCGAGCTTTTCCCCGGCCTCCACTGCGGGGCGGGTCAGGATGATTTTGCCGACTTTTTTGGTTTTTAGCGCGGTCACCGCCATGGCGACCGCCAGAAAGGTCTTGCCGGTGCCGGCGGGGCCCACGCCGAACACCACGGTGTTTTTCCTTATGGCCTCGATATAGCTTTTTTGCCCCACTGTCTTGGCTTTTATCGGCCTTCCCCTCGAGGTTATGCACACGCAGTCGTTGTCGAGGCCCGCCAGCTCGTTCTTTTTCCCGTCGTTGACCATCGACATCGCGTAGCTTATGTTCTGCTCTGTGAGAGTTTCGTTGAAACCGAGCAGGTTCACCAGATAATCTATGGTGCCCCAGGCCTTTCTGACATCCTCTTCGGACTCGCCCGAGATTTTGATTTTGCCGCCGTCCTGATTCGAGATTTTCACCCTGAACCCGTTTTCTATCGCCTCGGCATTGCAGTCCAGCTCGCCGAACAGGCCCGGGATTTTGCCGGGATCCTTTATGTCTATGTATTGTTCCGCCATTGTGATCCAATTCCGCCTTCGTAAATAAATTTTGTGTCCCGGATACATTATACAGTTTTTCGCAAAATAAGTCAAGATGAATCGAAAAAGATGTCTTGACAAAAAAATCAAAATATGGTATCATTCATATATGCAATTTGTTTTGGCGCAAGGTGGTGATAATCCTGGCAAACATCGAAAGCGTGATAGAAAAAAAATGCTGCTACTGCGAGAACGCCTCGCCCATACGCGAGACAAGCGGGTACATATGCAAAAAAAAGGGCATTGTCAGCTACAATTTCACATGCAAGAAATTCGCATTCGACCCGATCAAGCTCTCGCCCATGCTGCCCGCCAAACCGATCGAATATTTCCCGGAGGATTTTAAATTATAGGCATGGAAAAGAAAGGGTTGGAAATTATGTTCGATGATTTCAAGAAATTCGCATTCAAGGGCAACATCATGGATATGGCGATCGGAGTGATCATAGGGGGGGCGTTCGGGAAGATAGTCACCTCCTTGGTAAGCGACATGATCATGCCGCTCCTGACGCTTTTGACCGGAAAGATAAAGTTCGAGAATCTTTTTGTCGCGCTCAACGGGGAAAGCTACGAAACGGCGGAGGCGGCCGCGGAGGCCGGGGCCGCCACGCTCAACTACGGGATGTTCATCATCTCCGTGATCGACTTTCTCATAATCGCCGCGTCGATATTCATCGTGATGAGGCAGGTGTCCAAAATATCGAAAAAGTTCGCGAAAAAAACGGAAGAGGAGCCCCCCGCCGCCAAGGACTGCCCATTCTGCAAAAGCGCGATCCACATAGAGGCCACGAGGTGCCCCAACTGCACATCGCAAATAGAAGAGGCGGCAGCCGAAAATGCAGACTGAATCCATCAAAAACATAGCGGTGTTCGTGTCGGGCGGCGGCACGAACCTCGGGGCGCTGATCGACGCCGTAAAATCGGGGAAGATCACAAACGGGAAAATATCGCTCGTCGTTTCGAGCAAAAGCGATGCCTATGCGCTGGTCCGCGCGAACCAAAACGGCATACCCGCCGAAACCGTGGAACGCAAAAAATACCCCGGCGAAAAAGAATTTTCGGCGAAAATTCTCGAAACGATTACACCCTACGACATAGGCCTGATCGTGCTGGCGGGGTTTTCGTCCGTTTTGTCGGAGGATTTCGTGAAGCTCTATGAAAACAAAATCATGAACACCCATCCGACGCTGATCCCCGCATTTTGCGGCAAAGGCTTTTACGGGCTTAAAGTCCACGAAAAAGTCTTGGAGCGCGGGGTCAAGCTGAGCGGCGCGACTGTGCATTTCGCAAACGAGATCACCGACGGCGGCCCGATCATCCTGCAAAAGGCGGCCGAAGTCAAAGAGGACGACACGCCGGAAAGCCTGCAGCGGCGCATCATGGCGGAGTGCGAGCATATAATATTGGCCGAAGCGGTGAACCTGTTCTGCAACGGCCGCCTCGAAGTCAAAGAAAACAGGGTGCATATAAAAAGCGGGAGGGAACATTCATGAAAAAAAGAGCGCTGATCAGCACATCGGACAAAACGGGGATAGCCGAATTCGCGAAAATCCTGGCGGATTCCGGCTACGAGATAATATCGACCGGCGGGACCCGGGAAATTTTAAAAGAGGCCGGGCTCGAAGTCATAAACATATCCGAGGTCACGGGCTTCCCGGAATGCCTGGACGGGAGGGTGAAGACGCTCGACCCGAAGATCCACGCGGGGATCTTGGCGATGCGCGAAAATCCGGGGCATATGGAGCAGCTCGCCAAACTGGGCGTGGAAACGATCGATTTGGTGGCTGTGAACCTGTACCCCTTCAAGCAGACCGTGTTAAAAGAGCCGCCGGTTGCGCTCGGAGAGGCGATCGAGCAAATAGACATAGGCGGCCCCACTATGCTGCGCTCCGCCGCGAAAAACTGGCAGGACGTGGTTGTCGTGGTGGATCCGGGGGACTATGGCGCAGTCGCGGCGCAGATAAAAGAGAGCGGGGCGGTGGACAAAGAGACGAAACTGAAGCTCGCATACAAAGTGTTTGAACACACGGCGGCCTATGACGCGCTGATCGCCGCATATCTGCAAAAAGCGGCGGACATAGGCAAATTCCCGGAAAAACTGACGCTCACATATGAAAAAGCCGCGGAGATGCGCTACGGCGAGAACCCCCACCAGCGCGGGGTGTTCTACAAAGAAATCGGAAACCTCGAGGGCAGCGTGGCAAACGCGGTGCAGCTGCACGGCAAGGAGATGTCGTATTTGAACTACAACGACGCGAACGGCGCGCTCGAGCTGCTCAAGGAGTTTTGCCCGGATGTGCCCGCCGCGGTCGCGGTCAAGCACGCCACCCCGTGCGGCGCGGGGACAGGGGCGACTATATGCGAGGCATACATCAACGCGCACGACGCCGACCCCGTCTCGATTTACGGGGGCATAGTGGCGCTAAACCAAGAAATCGACGAGGCGGCCGCAAACGAGATGGCGAAGACCCCCCTTACACTTGACATAATAATCGCCCCATCTTACAGCTGCGCCGCATTTGAAATACTGACAAAAAAGAAAAATGTCAGGCTGCTCAAACTCGAAAACATAGCCAAGCCCAACTCCAAAGACAGCTACGACATGAAAAAAGTGCCCGGCGGGCTTTTGGTCCAGGAGCTAAACGCGGATTTCATCGACGAGCAGCAACTCAAAACCGTGACAAAGAAACAGCCTTCAAAACAAGAGATGGAGGCGCTGCTGTTCGCCTTCAAGGTGGTCAAGCACGCAAAATCAAACGCCATAGTGTTAGCTAAAGGCAACGCCACGGTGGGCATAGGTCCGGGCCAGACCAACAGGGTGGGCGCGCTCGAAATCGCCCTCAAATATGCGGGGGACAAGGCGGCGGGCTCGGTTATGGCCTCCGACGCTTTTTTACCGTTTTCGGACTGCGTGGAGCTCGCAAGCGCGGCCGGGATATGCGCGATCATACAGCCGGGCGGCTCGATACGCGATCAGGATTCGATAGATATGTGCGACAGCTGCGGGATATCGATGGTGTTCACCGGCATTCGGCATTTCAAACATTAAAAAGGGAATTTGTAAAAATATGAAAATATTGGTGGTCGGAGGCGGCGGCAGGGAGCACGCCATAATCAAAAAATTGTCCGAAAGCAAAAACGGGCCCGAAATGTTCGCGGTCCCCGGAAACGGCGGGATCGCGAAAATCGCGAAATGTTTTGATTTCGAGGCGACCGACATAAAAAATATAACGGAGCTGACAAAAAGGGAAAAATTCGATCTGGTCTTTGTGGCCGGCGACGACCCGCTGGCAAAAGGCTTGGTCGACGAAATCGAGAAGATCGGGGCAAGGGCGTTCGGCCCGGTAAAAAACGCCGCCGAAATCGAATGGAGCAAGGTGTTTTCAAAGGGGCTGATGAAAAAATACAATATCCCCACAGCCGACTACGAGAGTTTCGGCGATTTCGAGGATGCCGCAAGCTATGTGAGAGGCAACGCAAAATTCCCGGTATGGATAAAGTCCGACGGGCTGGCGTTTGGCAAGGGCGCGATCCGCGCGGAGGGCGAAGCCGCGGCGATTGGGGTCCTGGCCGAGATCATGCAAAACAAAAAGTTCGGGGATTCGGGGGACCGCGTGGTCATAGAGCAGGAACTCGTCGGCCGGGAAATCACCGTCTTGGCGTTCTGCGACGGGAAAACGGTAAAGCCGATGGTCTCCTCGCAGGATCACAAAAGGGCGCTTGACGACGACAAAGGCGAAAACACCGGCGGAATGGGGGCGTTTTCCCCATCTTTGGCCTATACGAAAGAGATCGCGGACGAGTGCATGAAAAACATATACCTGCCCACGCTTGAAGCCTTGCGGGGCGAGGGCAGAAAATACAAGGGCATAATCTATTTCCAGCTCATACTGACCCGGGAGGGCGCGAAAGTGATCGAATACAACGCGCGCTTCGGCGACCCCGAGGCGCAGGTGGTTCTGCCGAGGCTCAAAACCGATTTCTTAGAGATCATCGAGGCCGTGATCGAAGAAAGGCTCGATGAAATCGAGATAGAATGGGAGGACGGCGCGGCGGTGTGCGTGATTTTGGCCTCGGGCGGCTATCCGGGAAAATACGCGAAGGGGTATCCGATAACGGGAATAGAGGAAGCCGAGAAAATCGGCGGGATCACGGTATACCACGCGGGGACCGCCCCTGATGGAAACGGAGGCTTTCTGAGCTCCGGGGGGCGGGTTTTGGGCCTCACCGCGCTCGCCGGAGATCTGCCCTCGGCGATAAAAAAAGCATACGCCGAAATCAGCAAAATCAACTTCAAAGATATGTTTTACAGGAAGGACATCGGGGCGAAGAAATAGGTATGAGCAAAAAAATCGCGGTGGTCGGCGGCGGGGCGGCGGGGCTGATGGCCGCGGGCGAGGCCGCCTCTTTTGGCGCGGATGTCGCGCTTTTCGAAAAAAACGAAAAACTCGGCAAAAAGCTCGCGATAACCGGCAAAGGCAGGTGCAATGTGACAAACCTTTGCGGAGTAGGCGAGTTTTTGTCGAATGTGGCCACCAACCCCAAGTTCCTGCATTCGGCGTTGAATTTTTTCGGGCCTGCGGACTGCGTGGATTTTTTTGAGAAGCTCGGCGTGAGGTTGAAGACGGAGCGCGGAAAAAGGGTGTTTCCCGCTTCGGACAGCGCTTTTGAGATCGTGGACGCGCTGAAAAAGTTTGCCGGGGGAAACGGGGTGAAGACAAGGCGGGCGGCGGTCGAAAAATTGTTGATCTGCGATTCCAAAATCGCCGGGATCGTCGCGGGCGGACAAAAATACGATTTCGACCGCGTGATCCTGTGCACGGGGGGGATGTCGTACCCCAAAACGGGCTCGACCGGCGACGGGTACCGGCTCGCCGCCCAGGCCGGGCACGATATAATAAGGCCGAGGCCCTCGCTGGTGCCGCTCGAGATCGAGGAAAAATTCTGCGCCGACGCGATGGGGCTGAGCCTGAAAAACGTAAAGCTGCGCCTGTACGAGGGCGACAGAGAGATTTTCGGCGAAATGGGCGAGCTGCTGTTCACCCATTTCGGGATCTCGGGGCCGCTGGCGCTTTCCGCCTCTTCGCATATGCGGGAAAAAAACAAAAGCTACGCCATAAAATTGGATCTCAAGCCCGCTTTGAGCGCGGAGCAGCTGGACAAGCGTATACTTTCGGATTTTGAAAAATGCAAGAACAAAATGTTCAAGAATTCGTTGGACGGCCTGCTGCCAAAAAAGCTGATCCCGGTTTTCGTGGAGATATTGAAAGAGGCGATCGGGCCTGAAAAGAAAATAAACGAAATAACAAAAGCCGAGAGGTCGAAGCTCGCGGGCCTTTTCAAGGATTTCACGATGAACTTCAAGGCTTTCAGGCCCATGGACGAGGCGATAATCACCTGCGGGGGCGTGGAGACCGACGAGATCCGCCCGAACACCATGGAATCGAAACTGACGGGGGGCCTGTATTTCGCGGGCGAGATAATAGACGTCGACGCCTATACGGGGGGATTTAACTTGCAGATAGCGTTTTCCACGGGGAAACTCGCGGGAAAGAGCGCCGCAGGGGGCTGAAGCCTCAAAATTTACATTAAGTTAACAAATTTCTTATCTATTATCACTTTTAATGGGTAGACAAATGCTGTATTATTATGTGTAACATCGCTTGAATTTTCAGCCTTGCAAAGGATCCGGAGCGTGATTTATGGACAAAAGCAAATTTTTCGCCGTGGCGATAGACGGCCCCTCCGGCGCGGGAAAAAGCTCGCTCGCCAAAAGCTTGGCGGGCAAGCTCGGTTTTTTGTATCTCGACACCGGGGCGCTGTACAGAACGGTCGGGCTGTACGCTTTGCTGTCGGGCATCGGCGGCGATGAGACAAAAAGAATAGAGGAATGCGTCGAAAGCGGGAAAATAAGCATAGAGGTGGCATATGAAGGCGGAGGGCAGAAAGTTTTTTTGAACGGCGCGGACGTGTCCGAAAAAATCAGGGACAACCGGGTGTCGAGGTATGCCTCGGACGTTTCGAAAATACCGCGGGTGCGCGAATTTTTGCTATCGACGCAAAAAGAGGCTGCGGAAAAAAACAACATAATAATGGATGGCAGGGATATAGGCACGGTGATTTTGCCGGAGGCCGACGTGAAAATATTTTTGACCGCCACGCCCGAGACAAGGGCAAAAAGAAGGTGCGCGGAGCTTGAGGGGAAAGGCGAAAAAGTCGATTGCGGGGCGGTGCTGCGCGAAATAAACGAAAGGGACGCCCAGGATTCGAACCGCGACGCGGCCCCGCTGAAACCGGCAAAGGACGCGGTGGTCATCGACAACTCCGAGTGCGGCCTTGGCGGCACCTTGGAGAGGGCGCTCGATGTGATAAAGGAAGTATTGCCCGATGTCTGTATTCGGTAATGTGCAGAAGAGCTTTGTGGCCGGGTTTTTCAGGAAGCTTTTCAGGGTCGCGGTCATAAATCCCGACAATGAGCCGGGCGGCGACGCGGGGGCGTATGTGGCGTGCATAAACCATTCCTCGAACTGGGACCCGATCTTAATAGGCGCGTGCATGCACCGCCCGCTGAGGTACATGGCGAAATCCGAGCTTTTCAAGATCCCGGTTTTAAGCTCGCTGATCAGGCTTTTCGGGGCATACCCCGTAAAAAGGGACACCGCCGACGTTTCGTCGATAAAAGCCACCATAAGCATACTTGAAAACGGGGAGGTGGCGGGGATGTACCCCCAGGGCCATAGGGCGAAAGGGATCCACCCCGAAAAGATCACCCCGAAAGCCGGGGTCGCCATGGTCGCCTTAAAGGCCAAGGCCGGGATATTGCCGGTCACCGTCATATCGAAAGGATACAAAGTCAGGGCTTTTCGCAAAACCATAGTGGTTTTCGGGGAATATATGCCCTATGAGCAATTGGACGCGGAAAGGGAAAACCTCGGCGGCGTCGAATTGTATAAAAAAATAACGGACAGAGTCTACGGCGGGATTTTGGAGAACTACAAAAAACACGATACCTTGAATAAGGATAAAAAAGGATAAAAGGGGCAGATGACATATTTTGGTCACCGAAAATTTTGAAATGGTCACCGCCGAAAACTGCGGATTTTGCTTCGGGGTCAGAAGGGCGGTCGAAGCGCTCACCGGGGAAATCGAAAAAAACGGCCAAAGCGGCAAAATGATCTACCTGATCGGCAAAATCATACACAACAGCTCCTTCATAGGCCAAATGGAAAAAAAAGGCGTGATCATTGTCGGCGACGATTATTTCGGATTTGAAAAGGATTCGGCGGTCGTGATAAGGGCGCACGGGATAACGAAACCCCATTACGACAGCCTTTGCGAAATAAGCGGGCAAAAAAACCTGAAAATCGTCGACGCGACCTGCGAGTGCGTGAAACGGATGCACGAAATAGCGGAAAAAAACACCGGGGACGGCACTTTCACGCTGATACTGGGGGACAAATCCCACCCGGAGATAAAAGCCCTCGAAAGCTATGTGAACGGGGAGCGGCGGATCGTAAAGGATTTTGAAGAGCTTGCGGGCATGGCCGGCTTTGCGGGGGCGCCGGGCAAAAATTTCGAAAAGATCATCATATTGGCGCAGACCACGCACAACAAAGAAGACTATGGCAGATGCGTCGGCTACATAAGGGAAAAATGCGCGGGCGCAGGGGCGGAGGCGGTTTTTTTCGACACAATATGCGCCGCGACCGAAAAAAGGCAGGCCGAAGCCGAATTTCTGTCAAAAAAAAGCGACGTGATGATCGTGGTCGGGGACCAAAGCAGCTCGAACACAAAAAAACTCTATGAAATATGCGAAAAAAACTGTGCGAATTCTTTTATTGTCGAAACTTCGGAGCAACTGCCCTTAAATATATTGAAAAATCTTTTCAGGAATTTAAAAAGAGAAAAAAAAGGAAAGGATGCTGTGCAAGTTAGTATAACTGCGGGGGCCTCAACTCCTGACAGTATTATTATGGAGGTAAGGAAAATTATGGCGGAAAATATCAGCAACGGCGAAATGTGCGACGAGAGTGAAACCCAGCTCACGCAAAGTTCGCACCAATCGACTATCGAAAATATCGAAAGCGCGGAGAGCGCCAAGGAAACGGAGGATGAGGGCCCAAACGGCGAAAAGGAAGGCGAAGGGGAAAAGGAAAAAGAAAAGAAAGAAATAAATTACGATGAGATGAGCTTCGCCGAATTGCTCGACGAGACGTTTACTCCGGTGAACAGAGGGGACAGGGTGAAAGGCACGGTATCGTCCGTCTCGGATACCGAGGTCCATGTCGATGTGGGCTATAAATACACGGGAGTGCTCACTCATTCCGAAATAACGGACGATTCGTCGGCCGATCTCAAAGGGATGTTCAAGGTCGGTGATGAAATCGAGACGCAGATTATAAAAACAAACGACCAGGAAGGCATAGCCCTGCTGTCGAAGAAAAGGATCGATTCGTCGGATAACTGGGAAAAGATCGTGCAGCTCCACGAAAGCGGGGCGGTCGCCGAGGGCAAAGTGGTGCAGGTCGTGAACGGCGGGATCATAGTCGTCATAGATTCGACGAAGGTGTTCGTGCCCGCTTCGCACGCGGATGTCTCCAAAGATACGGATCTCGCGACTCTGATCGGAAAAAAAGTGAAATTGAAGATAATCGATACAAACCCGGCGAAACGAAGGGCCATAGCCTCGATCAGGAACGCCTCGGCCGAGCAAAGAAAGGCGAACGAAGACAAAGTCTGGAATGAGCTGGAAATAGGCAAAAAATATGAGGGAGTCGTAAAGTCCATTGCGAGCTACGGGGCGTTTGTGGATATAGGCGGGGTCGACGGGATGATCCACTTGAGCGAGCTTTCGTGGACCAGGATAAAGCACCCGTCGGAAGTGCTCGCGCTGGGGGACACCGTCGGGGTGTATATCAAGGATTTCGACCGCGAGAAAAGGCGCATAGCCTTGGGGTATAAGGACGAAAGCGAAAATCCGTGGACCAAATTCATCGCGGAGACGAAAGTCGGCGACATCGTGGATGTGAAAATATTGAACTCCATGACATTCGGGGCTTTTGCCGAGATTATTCCCGGGGTCGACGGGCTTATCCATATATCGCAGATAGCCAACAAAAAAATCTCAAAGCCTTCCGAGGTGCTGAATATCGGGGATGTGGTCCAGGCGAAAATAACGGGCATAAACGCCGAAGCCAGGCAGGTCGCCCTTTCCATACGCGCACTGCTCGAGGCTGAGCAGACGCCCGAGCCCGGGCCGGAACCCGAAGCCGAAGATCCAAAAAAAGAGACGCCGGAAACCGAGCCGGATGCGGAAAAGGACGCCGAACCCGATGACGCGGGCGCGGAAACCGCGGAAAATACGGGAGAGGACGGGGCGAAGGAGAAAAAAAGGATCAGAAGAACCAAAAAAGAAGAGAAATCGGAGGAATAGGGCATATGGCAAACTATGAAAAGGAAAAAGCGGTTTTGCGGGGCCTCGCGGGCAAGGTCGCCGAAATAAGCGCGCTGCCGATCCAGGAAAGGACTTTCAAGGCTTGGAAAGGCCTGAATTCGCTCAAGCCCGAGCGCCCCATGTTCATGATCGACCAGCTCCCCTGGGGCGAGCTGAACAGGGACGGCGAGATGAACTGCGAGTGCGAGGACTGGCTGATGCGCAATTTCGAATGGCAGCTGCGCGAAACCCTGTACAGGTGGAACCATATACAGGACGACAGGGTGGTCACAAACACGATAGGGGTGCCAAGGGCGGTGAGCAATACCGGTTTCGGCATCGCGATCGAAGAGGAGCGGATACCGGGGGAACCGGGAAGCGCCGCGGACAGCCACGATTACAAAGCGGTGATCAAAAATGAAGAGGATATGGAAAAAATACAGACCCCGAAGATTGCGGAAGACAAGGACACCTCCAAAAAATGGCTCGAAACCGCAAAAGACATATTCGGCGGAATTTTGGAACCGATCCCGGGCAGAAGCAGCGGGTTTGGCACCATCGGCCATGTGTGGGATGTGATAAGCACCTGGCGCGGGGTGGAGGAGTGCATGTACGACATAATCGACAAGCCGGAGTTCATGCATAAATTGCTCGAAAAAATGTTCGGGCTGTACCATTATCAAATGGACGAATACGAAAGGCTCGGCCTCTTGGACGTGGGGGCCCCGCTGATTCACTGCACCGGGGCGTACACAGACGAGCTGCCCGGATTTGCGGGCGAGAGTGAAGACCAGCTCGAAAAATACAGGCATTCGTCCAAAAATATGTGGACGATGGGGGCCGCGCAGCTGTTTTCAATGGTCTCGCCGGAGATGCACGACGAGTTCGAGATCGCCTACCAGATGAAATGGTACGGGCGCTTCGGGCTCGGATATTACGGCTGCTGCGAGCCGCTCGACCTGAAAGTGGATGTCATAGCGAAGCTGCCCAATGTGAGAAAGATCTCGATGAGCCCCTGGGTGGACATGGAGAGAGGCTCGGAGGCGATGGCGGGGCGCTTCGTGTTTTCGAGGAAACCGAACCCGGCGTTTTTGTCGAGCGGCACGGCCTGGCTGCCCGGGCTTGTGCGGGAAGATCTGGAGGGCGCGTGCCGCGCGGCAGCAAAATACGGCAACCCGTGCGAGCTCATACTCAAAGATGTGAGCACCACCGGAAACACGCCCGAACGGCTTTGGCAATGGGCCAAAATCGCGGCCGATGTGTGCGGAAGGGCGTAGGCGGATATGGCAAGATTCAAAGTTATGCTCGCGGGATGCGGGGGAATGGGAAACGCCTGGATCACATACCTGCAAAAGCGCGGCGACGTGGAAATCGTCGGGCTGTGCGACATAGTGATCGAAAGGACGGCTGAATACAAAAAAAAATACAATCTGGGCTGCAAGGCCTTCGACGGAATAGCGAAGGCCTTGGCGGCCTGCCCCGAAACTAATTTGGTGGTCGACTGCACCACCCCGGACGCGCATGAGCAAATCGTCACAGCGGCCTTAAACGCGGGCGCGGACGCGATCGGCGAAAAGCCGATGGCCGAAACCCGCGAGCAGGCGCTGCGCCAGATCGCGGCTTCCGACAAAACCGGCAGATCCTACGCGGTGATGCAAAACCGGATATACCTGCCCGGCATGAGGGCCATAAGGGCGGCGCTGGGCGAAAATCTGTTGGGGCGGGTGGGCCATGTGAGCTCGGACTTCTTTATCGGCGCGCATTTCGGCGGCTTCCGGGATCTGATGGACAACGTTCTGGTTTTGGACATGGCGGTGCACACCTTCTATCAGGCGAGGTTTCTAATGGGCTCCAACCCGAGGTCGGTGTACTGCCACGAATTCAACCCGCCCGGCTCATGGTACAGGGGCAACGCCTCGGCGGTCGCGATTTTCGAATTTGAGAACGGGGCGGTGTACGATTACAGGGGCTCGTGGTGCTCAGAGGGCTTCAACACCTCGTGGGAGTGCGATTGGCGGATCGTCGGCGAAAAGGGCACGATCAAATGGGACGGCGGCCAGAAGCTCGCCGCGCAGATAAAAAGAGAGGGCGCCTCGGGGTTTACGGTTCCCTTCGACGAGCATGGGCTCGATTTGCCCGATATCGGCGCGCATGGCCACGAGGGCTGCTTTGACGAGATGTTTTCGGCGCTCATCCAAAAACGCCCGGCGGAAACCGACTGCCGGGAGAACTACCATTCGATGAACATGGTCTACGGCGCGATAGAAAGCGCGAAATGCGGCAAAAAAATCATGCTTTGAAAAAATTTGCATTTTATCGGCGGTTTTCTTGGTTTTTGCGTATTACCTTTTCGACGACGGGCAATATCGCAAGCGCAAGCGCACCGCCGATTGACGCTGTAAACAATTGGGGGATCGAAAACAAATTGGAAACGACCGCCGCCTGCGCCTCGGGCAGCTTCAGAAGAAGCGGCACCGCCAAGCGCACGATGCCGAGGTAGAGCGTGGCAAATTTGCCGACGGCCGCGATGACAAGCGCCGCGACGCGCGAAACATAGACGTTGGCGAGCTTCATTTTGCCCACCGTGTGCCAGATCAGCACAAGCACGGCGTTTCCCGCCATCACAAACGGAATTATGCTCCAAAGAGGGCCTATTCCGAGCAGTTTCGCAAAAACATTTGAAACGAGCGCGACAGAGAGCCCCGAGGCGAGCCCGCAGCTCATGACCGACATGATCAATATGAAGTTCACGATGGAGCCCGTGACAAGCTGGCCAAAAGACGCGGTCGCCGCCTGCCCCCCGATCAATAAAGCTATAAAAACCGCCGTCTGCGTAAGCCATAGCACGCTTTTCTTTTTCATGCGCCGCGAACCCCCCTGAATTTGATCCTCGGTACCCATTATACCACATGATTTGCGCGATTTCAAGCATAAAACGATAAAAATTTTCATATAGGGGGAATGTTTGTGAAAAACATCAAAACCATCGCGCTGTTGATGACTGTATGCATGGCTTTTTGCGCCTGTTCGCAAAACAATACAAGCAACATAGACGGCGAAATCGTCGGCCAGCCTGAAATTGGCCCCGAAAAACCGGCCGAAAAGACCATCGAACGGCCATACATACCCGACGGGACAAATTATGGCGGCCATGAATTTTTTGTGCTTATACCGAGCAGCTATATAGGAAACCACGAGGACGACGAGGTGTACGCCGAATTTGAAAACGGCGAACCGCTGAACGACGCGATATACAAGCGCAACAGCATAGTGGAAAGCTTGCTGAACATAAAAATAAAATCGGTGGTGGCCGATGCCGGGACGACTGAGCTCGCCAATTACGCAAAGAAGCTGATCCAGTCCGGCAGCGACGAGTTTGACGCGGTCGTGGGGGCGAACTGGACGCACATTGCCCTCGTCCAGTCGAGGTGCATCGAAAATTTGTACAATGTCCCGAACCTCGATCTGTCAAAGCCCTGGTGGGACCAGCGCGCAATCGATGAGATGTCGTACAAAAAGAGCAAATTGTACTATATATGCGGCGACATAAACTATTACGACAAATACGGGATCGGCATCGTGTATTTCAACAAGCGCCTTTTTGCCGAAAACGGGCTCGAATATCCATATGACAAAGTGAAGGCCGGCTCATGGACGCTCGGCGAATTCGCGAAGCTCATAAAAGATTACACCCGCGACATAAACGGCGACGGAAAGCTCGACGAAAACGACCAGTGGGGAATGCTCGAGAACACCGGAGGGGTGTACCATTTCCTCGTGGGGTGCGGGGAAAAGACGGTCACGCTCGACGGCGAGGGGGTTCCGGCCATCAACACCATAAGCGAAAGGCACATCCAGGTGGTATCGGCGCTGTGCGAGCTGTTTTCCGACAAGGAAAATGTGTTGCTTGCGGGCTCGAAACAGCTGAGCCATATCGCAAACCCTTACGACGACGGGATATTCAAGGTTTTCAGGGAAGGGCGGGGGCTGATGTTCTTCGAGATGATAGGCACGATACCGACTTTCAGGGAAATGGAAGACGATTTCGGGCTTTTGCCGCTTCCGAAATTCGACGAGGCGCAAAAAGAGTATCACAGTTTCACAAGCTACGGCTGGGCCACCTCATACAGCATCCCGGTGACAAACTCCGATTTGGGGCGCACCGGGATGATACTCGAGACGATGGCGGGATATTCCACGGACACGCTCACGCCCGCAGTCATAGACGTGTCCCTGAAATCGAAATTCGCCCGCGACGAAGAGTCCGCCGAAATGCTGCAGATCATATTCGACACGAAAACTTACGATTTGGGCGTGGACTATAACTGGGGCGGGCTTTACGGCGTCTACAACGAAGCGGCCCAAAACGGTTTCGTGAAATTTGTCTCGTCGATGGAAAAACAAATCCCGAAAGCCGAAAAAGACATGGAGAAAGTGATCGAGCTGTTCGAGGAACTGAACTGACAATGATAATAGATTTGATCAAGGCCACCGCTTGGGAAATGACCCCGCAGCCGCTGTTCGGGGCGTTTCATTTAACCTATATTGCAATAGGGTTCGCCGTTTGCCTCGGGGCGGCGTTCTTGGTTCGCGGACTGGGAGGGCGCGGCGAAAAAAGAATGTTTTTTGTCATCGGCGTTTGTCTGCTCGCCAGCGAGGCGTACAAACAGCTGTTTTGGTTTTACGCCATAGGCTATGACGAATACCCTTGGATTCGGCTGCCGTTCCAGCTGTGCAGTGTGCCGATGTATCTTTTGCCTGTTTTGCCGTTTTTGAAAAGCGGGCGGGCGAAAACCGCGCTGTATGATTTTCTGGGGACATATTGCTTCGCGGGCGGACTTGTCTCGGTGGTCGCGGACGGAGGGCTGCTGCGCGAATACTGGGCCATGACAATCCATTGCCTGACTTGGCATCTGGTACTCGTATTCGTCGGGCTTTATTTGGGCCTGCGGGGAAAAATCAGCCGAAGCATCAAAGGTTTTTTTGGGGCGAGCGCGGTCTATTTCGCGTTTGCCGCTGTTGCGTTCTGCCTAAACTGCGCCCTCTGGAATGTTTCGGGGGGCACTTGCGATATGTTTTTCGTCGGGCCCGCGCCGATGGAGGTCGTCATATACCGCGACATAGCGAAAGCGGCGGGCAGGCCGCTTGTGAGCTTGATTTATCTGCTGACGATCGCGCTCATTTCGCTCTTTTTTTGGTTTATTTTATCGCGGATCAGGCCGCGCGAAAATTGAAAACACGGGAGAATAACGCAAAATGAAGACAAATCTGAGCATAAAAGGAAAGCAGTTTCATATAAACGGAAAGCCGGCTTACAGCGAGATACCGGGGGCAAACCCCGATTCGCTGGGGCTGCTTTGGAACCAGAGGCTGATTCAGGGCGTATTCGACGACAAAATCGACAGGAGGCGCTTTGATTTGTTCAAAGACGGGGTTTTTGACCCCGAGCGCAACACCGACAATCTGGTCGCCGCGCTGCCAAAGTGGCAGGCATATGGCATGAGGGCCATCACGGTGGGCTTTCAGGGCGGCTGGCCCGTGAAATGCGCGGATGTCAGCGACATAGACAACAACCCGTTCGGTTCCGACGGGACGAGGCTCGACGATTCATATGCATGCAGAATGGACAAGATCATCCGCGCCGCCGACGAACTGGGCATGGTTGTGATCGTGAGCCTTCTGTACTGGGCGCAGTGCAATCGCATCAAAGACGGGAGATCCGTGGTCAACGCGGTCAAGACGGGCGCAAAATTTTTGCGGGAGGGCGGCTATTGCAATGTGATCCTGGAAGTGGCGAACGAGTACAATATCGAGCCGTTTCGCGCCCACCCCATGGCGCATTCGCCGGAGGGCATGGCGCAGCTTATACAAATCGCGCGGGAGCATTCGGGCGGGTTGCCCGTCGGCTCGTCGGGCGGCGGGGGAATGGCGGACAGGGAAGTCATCGAGGAGAGCGATGTGGCGATAATCCACGGCAACGGCCTGACCCGGGGCGAATATTATGATTTTTTAAACAGGGTCAAAAAATGGGCGGGGGACAAACCAATACTGTGCAACGAGGATTCCCCGTGCTGCAGCCGCGTCGGCGTGGGGCTTGAGACATATACCTCATGGGGCTATTACAACAATTTCACAAAACAGATACCTCCCGCAGACTATAAAGTCACCCCGGGGGAAGATCTGTATTTTGCCCGCAGGGTCGCGGGGGCGGTCGGAATTCCCGTCGAAAAGCTGCCGCTCGAAGACCAGTTTTATTTGCAGGGGCTCGAGCCCTGGAGCTCTTTTAACGGAAAGCGCGCCATACGCCTCGCTGCGGAGTTTCCCGAAAGCGTCGATTACGTGGATTTTTACCTCAACGGAAAAAAAATATACCGCAGCTACGACGAGCCGTTTTATCTTTGGAGGGAGACCACATGGCTCTGCGAGCCGGTCAAAACAGCTCCCGGCGAAAACGAGTGGAAAGCGGCCGTAAAGCTTTGCGACGGCAGGACAATGGAAAAAACGGAAATATTGTAAAATTAGGTTATCCATAAATTCGGAAAGGGCGATACCCATATGAAAATAGATGAATTGCGAGCTGCGCTTGGAAAATACGATGCCGACGCATTGAAACAGATCGTGGTAGAATTGTATAAAACAATACCCAAATCACAAAAAGAAAACAATGGAATCGATGATTTTTTGTTGGATTTCACCAAAGAAAAAAACAAGCCGGCAAAAAAAGAAGCGCCTGTGGACTTCGAAGAGCTAAAAGTTGAAATCGGGCAATTTTTAGAATATGCCGATCTGCAATATTATCTCGCCCCGAACAAATACGTCAAGAAAGAAAAGCGGTCCAAATGGCGTTTTGAAGTGAAGCGTTTCATAAAAAGCTTGACATCGGTCGTCGGCGACAACAGCGATGAAGCCGGACGGCTGTTGGCGGATATCTATGCCATGCTGAGCTACGCTTGCCATTACAGCATTTTTAGCACTGATTCGCCTTTTTCGGCGGTAGGCTACGAACAGTCGGAATTGCTTTCGCTTGTGCTGAAAAAAATATTTTATGGCGGATACAGCCCGGGCGCAATCAAAACGGCGGTTTTTCTGACGCTTGACAGCAACGCCAGCTGGAACACGCTGAACAGAAACCTTTCATCGACGCTGTTGGATATCCTGAAAACAACCGACATCAAAGAAGAAGCATTGAAGCAATGCGTCGCATACCGCGATGAATACGATTCATATAATTCCGCAAAAAAATTATTCAAAGAGTTGGATTCGAGCGGCTATCGACGCAAGGAACACAGAAACGATGCCGCTGAATTGTATTTGATGATCAAATTCAGTTTGTGCGAGTACGATGAAGGGATAGGCTATTATTGGAAACATGCCGAAACGCAAAAGCCGGAAATCAAGCTTTACTGCCTGCTATGCTATTTTTTGAGCGGCGATGATGCGCGATTGGAATCATTGTGGATCAGCGAATACGAAAAGGCGGTTGCCAAAGGGATAATCCCGCGCGAATCCTTGCAAAATGAATACGCTCAACGCATAAAAAAAAATTAATCGTATATTGCATCGAGGAATACAAAAGCGCGGAAAAACTGACCGGCAAAGCGGTCATCGAACTGTTTGACCGTTACCGGGTGATCGATTATATCCGTTCCTACTACGAAGCCCTGCACACCACGGGGCGGCAGTATATCGTCGACGACATCAATTTTTACATAAAATCGCGGCAGCCGACGTGACTGCCCGCCGCCGGATTTTTCTTTTATGTCAGGCGGGACATGGAATGACGATGGAACATATTTATGTTTAGGGGGGCTATGTATCTTTATGGAAAAAGCAAACACGGTTCTCATGCGCAAACAAAAAAAACGGAAATGGCTGGTTTTGTCATCGGTTGCCGCAGCTTGCGCCATTGTGGCCGCAGCCTCGGTTTTCTTGCTGATACAAAGTCAAAAACCTACATATTTCCAGCAGATTGACGATTTTGATTTTTCCAATTTGCCGATTTTGGCAATCAACGAGAATAACGATGGCGGAATGGGATTTGAAGGCTACATCGCTTATAGCATAAGCGATTTGGAAAACGGAAACCCGTGGTCGGAACGCGACAGCATAATAGCCCTGCCGGTTTTCGCCAATCCGCATAACGAGATTTCAACAGATGAAATGATAAAAAGAGCGAAAGAAACCGCTGAAAACATGGGGTGGGCCATTGACGGCATCCATACCGAGCCGACCGAGGAAAAGCAGCGGGCATATCGCGATAAAATCAACAGTTTGCCGGAAGATATGAAAGATTCGCAAAGCATATCATTCGACGACAAGCCGTATATGGCTGTGGCGAAATGCGGGGATTATATGGTTGAGGCGCATTTGGATGGAGATATACGCATTAATTTTGGCGATAAATACATCGCCGGGCAAAAAAACGGGTTTCCGTTGCCGGACAAATATAGTTTCACATATCATGACACGACGGAAAAACAGGCGAAAGAAACCATGCAGTATTTATTGAAACAATATATGCCCTTCGTGAACATGAAATCTCCCGCGCTGAATCTTTTCGGCGATTATAATATTTACGCACAGCGGACTTTTTCATACGCCGCTTACGAGGGCGGGGGGGATTTGATCGATAAAATATTGGGCTATAATTTCAACTATGTAAACTTCGCCCCGAACGATGACGGCAACTTATATCTCATAACGCGATATAAAGCGGATTTGTCCGAGAAAATAGGCGATTACCCAATCATTACGGCAAAAGAAGCGCGCGAAATGTTGCTGCAGAACCATTATATCACCACAACGCCGCTCGATACCATCCATTGCGCCGGGGAATTCATCGACGAAAATTATATTTCCGCCGTCGAGCTTGTTTACCGAACCGCCAAATGGGAAGAAGTTTTTATGCCGTATTACAAATTTTACATTGAATTGACGGGATTTGCGGCATTGGAAGAATTGAATCTGAAAAATTTTGGGATATTTTACGTCCCTGCGGTCAAAGAGGAATATCTCGCCAATATACCCATATGGGATGGACGATTCAACTGAACTTATCGGACCAATACATATGCACGCGATAACAAAATAGGGCGGCGGGAGCAGCGGCGGGAGCAGAGCCCCCGCCCTACGGCGGCGATGGACATGATGTGCGCGTATATATCGATGGCGACCAAACCCGCTGCTTTGATTGCCGCGCATCGCCGCCTACACCCCGCGCCCGCTGTATTTTTCGTCGATGCGCTCCATGTCATAGGGCGTGTCCTGGTACACGAAATAGTTGAGCCAGTTCGAAAAAAACAGGTGCGCGTGCCCCCTCCACACGTTTTTGGGCGTTTGGGCGGGGTCGTCGCCGGGAAAATAGTTTTTCGGCGGGGCTATGTCGAGCCCCTTTTTTTTGTCCCTGAAATATTCGAGCGCCAACGTGTCGTAGTCGTATTCGGAATGCCCGGTCACAAAAAACTGGCGCATTTTTTTTGAGGCGATTATGTGCACCCCGGCTTCGGGCGACGAAGCGAGTATCTCGAGCTCGGGAACCCGGACTATGTCTTTTTCCCTTATTTCCGTGTGCCTCGAATGGGGCGCGAAAAATATTTCATCGAAACCCCTGACGAGCTCGTGGTCGGGCCTGTTCACATGGTGCGAAAACACGCCGAACAGCTTTTTTTCGAGCGGGTGCTTGTCTATGCCATAATGGAAATACAGCCCAGCCTGCGCGCCCCAGCATATGTGCAGCGTCGAATAGACGTTTGTCTTCGACCATTCCATTATCGCGCAGAGCTCGTCCCAATAGTCGACCTCCTCGAAGGGCAGCGTCTCCACCGGCGCGCCGGTGATCACGAGGCCGTCGAACTTTTCGTTTTGCACTTGCGAGAAGGATTTATAGAATGCGCCCAGGTGCTCGGCGGAGGTGTTCTTGGATTTGTGCGTCTGGGTTTGGAGCAGCACTATCTCGACCTGGAGCGCGGTGTTGGACAAAAGGCGTATGAGCTGGGTCTCGGTGACCTCCTTTGTGGGCATTATGTTCAATATCGCGATTTTGAGCGCGCGTATGTCCTGGTGCTCGGCCTTCAGGGAAAACATCACGAAAATATTTTCCTTTGAGAGAATGGCCCCCGCGGGGAGCCTGTCGGGTATTTTTATGGGCATGGGTAGCTAACTCCTTGTCTGAAACATAATACAATGGGCCGGCAAAAAAATTGTAAAAATATGATATATATTTTACCACAAAAAACGCCCGATGTCAATTGTAAACAATTATAATTTTCAAATATTT
>Ga0082212_10001888_pt1 | contig 30829 bp, 22 predicted proteins | sample TergutNt197P3_FD_71548 | JGI IMG/M metagenome (GOLD analysis project Ga0082212, IMG submission 71548) | Neocapritermes taracua P3 segment gut microbial communities from Petit-Saut dam, French Guiana - Nt197 P3 | ecosystem: Host-associated > Arthropoda: Insects > Digestive system > Gut ...
CTAATACTAGGTTGCGTTTAATCGGGATTAAACGCGAAGCGCAAAAGTTTTTGCAAACACGAGCAAAGCCCGTATTTTCAAAAACTTGCGGGCACTGCTTTCGCATTGCCGTTATACCAAGTTACTCCCGTATGGGTGCAACTTGGTATAAATATTTTTCGAGCCATTTTCATCACCTCATGGAGTTGAGATTACCTAGATTTTGTTGAAGAATTCTGCGGACAGTAATACAATTACTCTGTGCAACCGTTTCTAAAGGAGATACGTATGACTAACACCGGTATGACTAGACGTTCCTTTCTCCAAGGCTCCGCCCTGACGGGAGTGGCAGTGGCAGGGGCATCAAATATAGGTTTCAACACTGAGCCTAAAAATCAAAAAGTAGCCAACGCAAAAACAATGATGGGTGTGCCATTTCAAAAACACCAAAAAATTAGGCTTGGAATCATTGGTTTGGGTGAGCGTGGTTCTTCGCACGTCCGTGATTTTACAAATATTCCTGATGTTGAAATTGTGGCCATTTGTGACATTCAACATTCTGGACGCTACTCAACTGAAGCCGCTAAACAACGCATAGTTGCCGCGGGTCAAAAAGAACCAGCCATTTACGGTAAGGATGAAAATGATTGGAAAAATCTCTGCAAGAGGGGAGATTTAGATTTAATTTTTGTTGTAACTCCTTGGGAGCTACATGTACCTAATGCCGTAGCCGCAATGGAAGGTGGAGCCCACGTTGCGATAGAAGTGCCGGCGGCTATCGACCTAAAGGGTTGTTGGCAACTGGTGCAAGTTTCAGAAAAGACTCGTAGACATGCCATGATGATGGAAAATTGCAACTATGGTCGAACCGAAATGATGGTGCTCAATATGGTTCAAAAAGGAGTTTTTGGGACTATAACCCACGGAGAAGCCGCATATATTCATTGCCTACGGACCCCGTGGTATATGAGCAAAACCAATGTTGGCCCATGGCGGAGACCGATGCATACCAGATTTGACGGCAACCTTTATCCTACTCATGGCTTGGGGCCGGTATGCTGGTATATGGGTATCCACAAGGGCGATCGGCTCGCAAGCCTTGTTAGCTACAGTTCACCTGAGGCATCTCTTTCTGAGTATTTGAATGAAAAACTTGAAGTATCAGACCCAAGACGCAAAGAAAAATATCTTTGTGGGGATATGAATACAAGCATAATCAAGACTGCTATGGGACGCACCATCATGTTGCAACATGATGTTGTAACTCCCCGCCCATATAGTCGCCACAATCTGATCCAAGGTAGCAAAGGCTGTTTTGCTGATTACCCTGCTCGCATACACGTTGATGGCATCACCAGGGAACACAGATGGGACAGTGACATGGCACCTTGGCAAGAAAAATATGGTCACCCACTATGGATAGAATTGGAAGCTCAAGCTAGTCAGAGTGGCCATGGCGGGATGGACTTCATAATGAATTATCGACTAATCCAGTGCATGAAGCAGGGACTTGCTCCTGATTTTGACGTATATGATGCCGCGGCATGGAGTGCCCCTTTCCCATTAAGCGTGGCCAGCGTAACAAAAAATGGAGCACCTCAGGAATTTCCAGATTTTACAGATGGTCATTGGAAGTCATTGTCTTCACCGCAGTAACAACAGGTTTTTTCGATAATTGTTTGGTATCAAAGTGATATACGACTCTCAAGTGGCAAAACAAAAAAGAAATGCTTATCTGAAAAGAATAGCATTTGTTCTTTTGCTAGTATGGGTCGTTCTGTCAATCGGAGCGGTGAGATATATTTCTACATCGTACACACAATTTTTTCGGAACAATTCGATACGAGAGCTTGACCACAAACTACTTGGTTTAGATAAAACCAATTATTCTGCGATGCGCTATTCTTCGGTGCTAGAGACTTTCTGCAATACTTCCGATACCATTAGAAATACTCTGTTGAGAAATGGTCAGAGTGGTTCGGCGACTCTTTCTTCTTTAACATCAGTCAAAAACCAATTAAATGCTGAAGTTGTATTTATATTGGATACACATGGGAACGTTGTCACCAACACGCCACCGGGAGGGTATAGTTCTGAAGACCTGGCTGGAAAAAACCTTGCTTTTTCCCAGTATTTTCAAGAAGCTATTGAAGGTCGCAGTATAACTTATCCAGAAGTAGAGCCCAAGAGACGCAGAATAGTTTTTGCTAGTCCAATTCGAGAAAAAATTACTGGCCGAACTGACAGTCGCGTGATAGGCGTGGGCGTAGTAAAAATTGATCCTATTATAATAGACGCCTTTCTATCACAAACTTTTAGACTGCCTATCCTATTTGTCAGCCCGGATGGAGTGGTTATTTGCTCCAACAAATCTGGATGGATCAATAAGAAATTCCAAAAAAGTAATTCAATAAGCCAAAGTGTCGGCGTGCCCGGTCAGGATTTCGGTACAATTGATTACCAATTTGATCTTCCAACTGTGAAGTATGACGGCAAGCGCCATGACGTGATCAGAGTGCAGACTCCACATTTACGGGACGCTTTGGGTCGATGGGATACGATTGAATTGGTGCCTTTCCCAAGTCACGTTCAAATAATGCTGTGTCTGGTTTCCGTCTTGATAATATTTGCTGTATTGCTAATACTATACTTACGAATATCCAGCAGTTTACTCGCGCAGGAAAGATATTTGGCCGAAGAACAAGTCGCCGAGGCAAAAGAATGGGCAGAGCTTCTTTTTAGTGTCACTCCAAGTGCAGTTTTTAGCGTAGATGCCGGTGGAAAAATAACTTCCTGGAATGACCGTTGTTCTGAGTTGACTGGTTATACTCCAAAAGAAGCCATTGGTTCACAGTGCTCCTTTTTGTCTATGCCTGACTGCTTTTCAACATGTGACATGCGTAGTTGCAACATATGTAAACACACCAGGCATAAAATTACACAAATAAAACACAAAGACGGGAAGACTTTAAGTATCTCTATGCACTCAGATACATTCTGTGATTACAGTGGTACAGTAATCGGTGGCATAGGGTGCTTTGAAGAGATATCTACTAACCTTGAAGCCGAAGCGGAACTGATTAAAGCAAGGAAAAAGACTCTGGAAGTTGCCAAGACAAAGAGCGAATTTTTGGCAAATATGAGCCACGAAATAAGGACACCCATGAATGCCATCCTTGGATTTGCCAGGGTTCTCGAAAGAGATAGTTCCCTCTCGGAATTGCAGGCCAAATTCGTAGGTAACATTTGCACTAGTTGTAAGCATCTGTTGAATATCCTTGATGACATCCTGGATATTTCCAGGATTGAGGCTGGCAAAACAGGCTTGAAACAGACTGTTTTCCGCCTGGCCGGTTTTTTCGACGGGCTAAGAGAATTATTTCAATTCCGTGCAGACAAAAAGGGTCTGTTCCTCAAATTTGACATAAATGAAAATCTGCCAAAAGTTGTCCTCGGGGACGAAGGGAAACTACGACAGGTGCTAATTAACCTGATTGGAAACGCCCTGAAATTTACAAAATCAGGGGGCGTTACAGTTATCGCTAATGCAGTGGCACTAGAAGATAGTCCCGAATTAATAAATCACAACCTGACTTACTTAGCGTTTGAGGTTCATGACACAGGCATTGGTATTTCTGAAGAAGACCTGCCTCAGCTATTTGATGCCTTCAAGCAGTTTGGTACAAATGAAGACACAGGGGGAACTGGGCTAGGTCTGGCTATTTCCAAGAACTTTATTGAGATACTGGGTGGCAAACTTTCTGTAGAGAGCCAAGTTGACAAAGGCTCGTGCTTTAGTTTTTGTATTCCAATTAGCAATTCCAACGAGGAGCCTACAAAGCCAGCGACACATCGCATTACGGGAATAAAAAAGACTAAAGAGCCGATACGGGTATTAGTGGTAGACGATAGCGGAGTAAATCGCTTCCTGATTAACAGTATTTTAGTTCCACTCGGTATAGAAACGCGGGGCGCGGCTGACGGAAGAGAGGCCATTGTAGAATTTGAAGCATGGAATCCTGACCTTATCCTCATGGACATGAGGATGCCAGAAATGAGTGGGTATGAAGCAATTAGGCGGATAAAGGGTACACCCAGGGGAAGCATGGTACCCATTATTGCTGTAACTGCAAGTGCCCTTCACGAAGACCGCCATAATATTATGGAAACTGGGGCCAATGCCTACCTTGCGAAGCCATTCAACCGAGAAGATTTACTTGAGCTAATAGCTACCAACACTAATCTAACTTTAGTGTACGACAATAATATGCAGTAGATAATAGCTTTCCCCGCTACACATTGGTATAGCTAATTTTTAGCACTTTCAGTAGTCTCATTGCAGAGACCTCGGTCAAGCCTTCAAGATAAAGCCACCTGTTTTTTCCGCAGTCGATGGCAAGGCGGGTTGCCGACTTGGAAAACCTAACAGAAGTCATGCCGGGGACGCGGATTAGCTTAGAATCAGGAGGGTCGATTCGTCTGGAACTGCCAGAGACAATAATATTGCCCAATTGTGGATGCAAAATGAAGTACTTGCCGTCAGAGCATATCCACTTCCCGGTGAGCAGTCTCAAGTTAATGTCGTCGATGTTGATCTCATTTTCTGATATTGTTAGCGGGGAAACAGTTATTACAAGAGCGATATTTGATAATACGGGTATCGCGCCTGTCCCCCAATTAATTTCTGCAATAGAACTTAAATCTGAGTTACTCAACGGGACACGGAATGTGCCGGCTGGAGCTTGGTCGAAGGTAGGGTCTAGCGGAATCCAGTCTTGGCCAATTTTAGCCTCCACCCATGCGTGGAGACCCAAGATGATTTCATTACTATCATCCGTACCAGCCCATCCAAAGGTGGCTCGTGCAGGAACTCCCAGCCTACGAAGCAGGGCTACCGCCAGAACAGTGTGTTCAGTACAATCCCCACTTGGATTCCTTGCCACTTCTAAGGCTGTCGCAAAGCCTACGTCTAGCCCCTTGTTGCGAATGAACTCAAACACAAAGGTATTAACCTTGCAACAAATATCCCAACGGGTAGCTAGTGGATTGATGTTTAGTCGTGCAATCAATCCAGTTATTGCAAGGTCGTTGATTCCAAGTAATGGTGAGTCTGCAAGATACCGCTCGTCCTCAGGGTCTGGTTTTGCGCGTAATCTTATGGGTAATTGCTTGCTGTTTTTTTCGTTTGGGGGGTCTGCTCTGTTTAGAATATACTCGCCAGCGTCAACCTGAACTTTCTGTAGACCTGCGGGCAGATCGGGAAGTCCCTTTACGCGAATTTCGTTCCTCCATGATAAAAATGGGATATGAGGCAACCTGCATAATGTCCACTCAAAAAATTCTTGTCCACTGGTATCGGAAGGTGGTGGAATCTCTTTTCGCTGGGTAATAATTATTAACCCCCCTTGGGTGCTGACCTGCTTTATTTGTCCCTCGGCGGGGCATATCCAGCAAGTGACCTGAGAAGTCGATGACCCTTCTGAAAGTGTCCCCACAAACCTGATAGCCCCCGCAAAAATGCCAATAGGGTCTGGTTTTTCAGGCAGTAACACCAAGCGTGAAACAGCAGAAAATGGATAAGTGAAAGATGTAAGCTGAAGCGGAATCATTTCCTGTGCCGCTTTGCGCATTGCTTTGTCAGCATCAGGTGGCCAAAGTAGTACATCAGAGTCTATTGATATTGAAGAACCTTTACCGCCAAGGATTGAAATATGTAGCTTGTTTGGGTCAGCAGGCAACCATCTAGCCTCTCCCTTTTGTGGCAGGGAGCTGAGTGAAACAGACCAATTTGCCTGTATGGCACCGTTACTGTCCTTGGTTATGTTCTGCACAAGGGTTTGCTGTACTACGCTTCCCCTACGTTCTATTTTCAGACGGTTTGTTGTGTAGGTGTGGGTGTCTGACAGTGTGACAGCCATGTCGCCTGCCTCCATGCCCCCAATGTAGTGTCTGAAGAGCCTTTGTTCGTCGCAAAAAAGTGAATGACATAGCAAGGCAGATAGAAATAAACAGCGAATCTTAGCGGAGCTAAACATCATTTTGCATTGTTAGAAATAGAGGTATCTATTACTTTGATTACATCCTGTACTGATTTTTTTTCCCTCCGCGCAATGCTGGCTACATCTTCATATTCTGGTTTATATTTATTGATCCCAAAGCCACTGGAATACTTTATTCTTACTTCCCCGTACTTAGTTTCTAGTGTTGAATATTCGTTCTTTAGGCAATGGCGACGACATAGATATTCTCTGATGCCGAGGGTGGAAGTATGCAGAAACATGAGAGAAAGCATTTTATCTCTATCAGCGCAACGACACATACAGGTAAAACTAAAACCGGTTCGTCCCTTTTTCATGCCGATGGGTGTTGTATATACATCCAGTGCACCATTATCCAGTAATAGTTGCTGGGCAAATGCCAGAGACTCAGGGGTCATGTCATCGAGATTGCACACTAACTCAATTACTTCTTCCTGATTGAATTTGCTACCGGAACTTTCTCCAATATATGCCCGCAAACAGTTTGCATTCTCAAAGTCATTTTTTCCCATGCCGTATCCCAGCTTGGAGATAGTTAATTCGGGCATTTTACAAAAAACATTTACAAAATATTTTAACAGAGCCGCTCCTGTAGGAGTGCAGAGCTCTCCAGAGATATTATTGCTATAAATTGGCACATCTCGCAAAATATAAGCTGTGGCGGGTGCAGGTACAGGTAGGGTGCCGTGGGCACAATGAACATGTCCACTGCCTACATTTATTGGAGATGACATGATAATGTCTGCCCCCAACTCCTCCAGTAGCATACATACCCCAACGATGTCGGCCACAGCGTCCAACTCCCCAACCTCATGAAAATGAACTTGTGTGACAGGTACACCGTGAGCGTGACTCTCGGCAGTGGCGATTAGTTTATATACTCCAATAGCATTTGTTTTTATTTTGTCTGAAATTTTCAAGTGGCCTAGCAAGTGCTCGATGTGGTGATAGCTACTGTGGTCGTGCTTATGACCCTCTGTAGAATGCTTGTTGTCGTGGGAATGTATGTGGTTTTCATGTCCATGTTCATGCTTATGTTCGTGATGGTGTTCATGGCTGTGACTGTGCTTCGTATGGTCATGTTTGTGGTCGTGGCTATGGCCGTGGTTATGATGTAACCGCTTATTTTTGAATGTGTCAGGGTTTTCTTCCTCGCCATTAACCGTTACCCTGATGCCTGTTCCAGTGATGCCACACTTGACAGATGGCTCTGATACAACCTTTGTTCCAGGTATTCCCAAGGTATTCAACCGACTTAGAAAATCAGTTGGATTGTCATGTAGTTCGAGGAGAGCGGCCATCAGCATGTCTCCAGATGCGCCCATGTTACATTCAAAATATATTGTTTTCATCAGTACCCTCGTCTGTGATTAATCATGCTGGCAAGATAGCCTGCTCCAAAGCCATTGTCAATGTTGACAACGCTTACTCCGCTTGCGCATGAATTGAGCATTGATAGTAGTGCAGATAACCCATTAAAAGAAGCGCCATACCCTACGCTGGTAGGTACACCGATCACGGGGCAGTCGACTAAACCTCCGATGACGCTAGTGAGTGCCCCTTCCATTCCTGCTATGGAAATGACGACCTGCGCATCTGTAATGTCGCCAATCTTTGAAAGGAGTCTGTGAAGACCTGCTACGCCAACGTCATAAAGCCGCACTACAGAATTGCCTAGAGTTTCAGCGGTGATGGCGGCTTCTTCTGCCACCGGTATGTCACTTGTTCCCCCAGTGGCTATTACTATTTTGCCGATTCCATCAGGTGCTGGTGTCTCCCCAATAACCCCAATTCTTGCAATTGAGTGGTAATTTAAGCAAAGATTTTTACTTACAGCCGACGCTACCTCAGGCGATAGCCTTGTTATTAGTATTAGACGCTGTCCTTTGTCCAGCATTGCAGAGCCGATACCCACAATTTGCTCAGGTGTTTTGCCCGCGCCATAAATAATTTCAGGAATACCTTGTCGCAATTCTCGGTGATGGTCTGGCTTGGCATAGCCTAAGTCTTCAAAAGGCTCTGTACACAGCCTAGCCAGTACATCTTCAGGTGACATTTGCCCAGACTTAATTTTTTCTAACAGTTCTAACGTGTCTTTTTTGTTCATGGCATTCCATCATCTTCCATCCAAATCTATTAGCACGATTGGGAAATGTTGTTTTACAGCCTTAGTAATGTCTGTTCGCTTGGTGATGGCTTGGCCAATCTGATCTGCCTGGAACTGTAACCTTGCGGCACCGTCATGTACCCTGACTCGGAAATCGCTGAAGCCGAGTGCTGACAAGGATTCTTCTGCCATCTCCACTCTCTTTAACAATTCACTAGTCAAAGATTGTCCATGCGGTATTCGGGTAGCAAGGCAAGCAAATGGAGGCTTATCCCAAGTAAAAAGCCCGGCCTCTTTTGAAAGCCTTCGCAATTCCATTTTTTTAATACCGCATTCCCTCAGGGGTGAACGAACCCCAAGCTCTAACAGAGCTTTTATGCCAGGGCGGTCGCTTGCGTCATCAGTTGCATTTGTCCCATCAATAACAACTTTGCATCCATCTGCATGGGCTTGTTCAAGCAAAGCCCCAAAAATAAATTTTTTACAGTGATAGCAACGATCGCGTTCGTTGGCTACGGCAGAAGCATTGCTCATAATATCTAATTCCAACACATTTAATTCAACCCCCAATTGCTCTGACAACTTTTTAGCGTCTCGAAATTCAAACTCAGGCTGAAATGCAGTCTTGATGTAATATGCTTTGATAGTAGCATCGTATTTGTGCGCGGCGTAGAGCAGGTAGGAAGAATCTACACCGCCTGAAACACCAATACCTACCTTTGGGTTCTCCATAAAAAATTTTTCCAATGTCATAACAATATTCCTCTTGTTGCGTTCACCCCTAATTCTAAAACGAAAAAACCATTTTTTACAACAATATAGCTGTTTATACCAAGGCACGTAGGGCTAATGATGCCTGCTGTTTAGCCTTCTAACCCAAGCAAGGCAACTACTATAACCCATATTTTTTCAATAATTCCTCGCTGGTGAGAAGTGACAAATCCCCATCTTTCATTATTTTGCCATTTTGTATCACAATTATTCGGTTGCAAACTTGGGTAGCAAAGGGCATGTCGTGGGTTGCTATTATTTTTGGGTGCTCAAGATTATTTAGTGCCTGAACCAGCGCGCGCTTTGCCTTTGGGTCGAGATATGCCGTTGGCTCATCGAACAACAAAACAGAAGGGGACATGGCTAATACAGTGGCAATTGATGCCATACGCTTTTCGCCACCTGAGAGCTTTAGAGAAGAACGTTTCGCTAGGTGGCCGATATTCAATTTAGCCAGCGTTTCATCGACAATTGTCTCAATTTCACATTCGTCCATCCCAAGGTTTCGGCATCCAAAGGCGACGTCATCATAGATGAGTGGCATGAACAATTGATCATCTGGGTTTTGAAACACAAAGCCAATTTGTTTTCTGACCTCATTGAGTTTCTTTTTTGTAAAGCTCAAACCATTGATTTCAATGCTACCACTGGTTGGCTCGATTACCCCAGCCAATGCTAGCAGGAGTGAAGTCTTGCCAGCTCCATTTTCTCCTATCAGGGCAATATTTTCATTTTTTCCTAGGGCAAAACTCAAGCTATCAATCGCTCTTGTCCCGTCAGGATAGATGAGAGTCAAGTCGTGAATGTTAAGCATTTAGTGTTATCCCATCAATAGAAAAAAGAGATTTTAATGTTGAAAACTCGGAGGGTAACAAATGCCAGACAACATGTGACACAAAATGCGATATCCGGCCATCGCCAATTTTTTGTTTTGCGTGAACTAATCCCAACAGCATACCCTCTACACTTCATAGCACTATATACCCGTTCAGCTCGGTCAAAGCTACGGAGTAATAGTTGCCCAATAAAACTACCCATGTCGTTCATTTTTATTCCTCGCCTTCTGCAACTTCTCAATGAATAGGCTACATACATGGAATTGGCCTCATCTAGTATTACAGCGAAATAGCGATATACCATTTCAAAAATAACTACAAAGAGATTTGGCATCCGCAAGCAACGCAATGAATTTGTAATTTCTGACAGAGGGGTTACAGAAATGAGTATCATTACTGACATGACGCATAAATAGGCTCGAAGCAGTATGGCAATGAATGAAATAGTCCCATAGCTGATGTCGATTCCATATAAACTCGTAGCAACGCCACTGTCAAAAACTATGTTTGCAATTCCAGCGAAAATGCAAAAGGGCAGGGCGATTAGAAATCTCTTAAAGAGCAGTAAATATGGAGTATCAGAGAGAGCCATCAATATGGTTGGAAAAAAGACAAATGGTATCAATGAGCCAATGGCGTAGCGGTTAAACGAAACAACTGTCAGAATAAAAGCGATTGTCGTTATCAACTTTGCGGTTGGATTGAGCCGATGAACGCAAGTGTCGCCACTCGACAACTGTTCGAGGCCATATAGTTCATGTATCTTGCTAATGAGCACTCGCCAAATATCCTCAACAAGCGGTTTGTTTTTTTCTGCCCCTTTTCTTTATGGCAGAGATAGTGTATGCACATGCCCCCGCTAAAAATAAGGTCATTGTGCCCCCCAGCAATCCTGCAAGGGGTTTTCCAGCTTTGCCTTCACCAGGCTCCCTAAAATTATAATCAGGCATGATAGTAGTTGAATCCTGTATAGCTGTAGCAACCTCAGAGACTTTGCCATTTGCTTCAAGCTCAGTAACACCAGTGGTTTTCCAGATAGCCCACTCAAGGCCGTCTGGGGCGGAGGAAACAAAGAGGGATGCAATACCACCAAGTAACAGGGTTGCACAGGCCAAGATAACAAGAGTCCATTTTGTTTGAATCGATTTATTTATTGTCGCCCTTTGGATAGTACTCTCCAATATTTCTGGCCGGAATTTATAGACAAAACAAAGTATGGCGGCAGTGACAATGCCTTCCACTATGCCTATTGCCAAATGAATTGGTTGCATTAAAAGGGTAAAGGTGGCAAAAGGCAGGCTGGTAATACCTGAAAATAGTGTTTCAAGCACCACGCAAAATGCTCCGAGTTGCAGGGCAATCACTGCCGAGGCAATAGTAGCAAAGGTAATTCTGCCAGTGGTTGTAGACTTACAAACCAGGGATCTAAAGACTAGCGGATAAACAACTAGACAAGGTATAACACCAAGGTTGAAAATATTACATCCGATGGCGAGTAACCCACCATCCGCAAAGAATAAACACTGAATTATAAGCACTGCCGAAATCGACAATAGGGCAGGGAAGGCACCAATCAGTGCCGCAAGGAGAATACCTCCACCGATATGTCCGCTAGAGCCAGTTCCGGGAATTGCAAAATTGATCATCTGGGTTGCAAAGACAAAAGCTCCCAGAACAGCCATGATGGGGATTTTTTTTTCGCAAAGTTCTTCTCGTTTGATTTTGTTGACTGCCAAAACATTGATAGACGCGCTGATAGCACACATGGTAGTACCAACAGCCGGAGATAATAGGGCATCAGCCATGTGCATGGTTCATCCTTTTCAGAAAAAAAGCGCAGTGCGACCTTCGCCACTCCAACTGCCTCATTGGCAACAATATTCTAGTGCAGTGTAACACTTAAATGTTACACTGCACTAGGGTCGGGATTTGCTTGCGAATCACGACCGCTAGATGCTTGCAAGGCGGACTTGCTACGCCGTTAAGCAAGCATCTAAAGCGTTACATGGTACTAGTGTATATGTTTTCATAGAGTTGGCTTCCACTCGGTATTTCTGAGTCTTACTAGTTCGTCAGCCATGTTGATAGGACTTGATAGGATTCCGCACAATTCTGTTCCCCATTCTATATGGGGCAGTGGGTCTTTCTGAGGGGTCAGGGTGATTTCATCGTCAGTCTGTGAAATCCTAACTGTAGGTGTTTTTATGTATTTGTGCAGGTTCTCTCTCAGGAGTTCGGTCGGCATCACTTCCATGTGGTTCTCCTTTCAGGAATCTGTATCCAACACCTATTCTATAGCCAACATCATTTAGTTTTTGGATAAATTTTGGGAAGGCACAGTGCTCAACTGACATAAACTCATCCACACTGATCACTGAAGAAGGCCACTGACCACTGACCACTGATCACTTGCCACTGATCACTGAAGATCGAAATTACTCTGCCATTAACACATGAAACCCAGGCCAATCCAAATCTTTCAAGTGTTGGTCGCCAGTAATCAGTGTCGCTTCCAACGTCACAGAGGTGGCCGCAACAATAGCGTCTGGCAGTTTCAGACGGGCGGCCCTCCTCATGGCGATTGCAGTATTTTCAATATTTTCGTCAAAGGCAACAACAATAACATCATCAAGAAAACGATTGATGCGATCTTCCTCATCTTTTGAAATTCCGTGAAATGACAGCAATTCCATTCTGGTTATTACGCTTGCAAACCGTTCTGTCATCTTTGTGTTGTCTATCCAGCTAACCCAACCAGAGTGGCCTTGCAAGTAATATACAATTGCATTAGTGTCAAAAAGATACCTACCACTCATCCCGAATCCTGCGCTGTAGTTCCATGCCATCGCAACCGAATATAGGGCTGTTCTTCAGGCTCCCTGCCAGCCCCTCAAATGGCTTACGTTTAGTGGTGATTTTTGTATGCGGAGTAATGGTTATGCGAATTTCGGCTCGGCCAGCGGGGATGTCACTGGAAATTGGCAAATCCAGGCGGAGCCTGTGGTCAGGGGGGATTTCGATAGTTTGCTGTATAGTGGTCATAATTGTGCCCCTTGGATAGTTATCGACCATGCCAGTATATTTTATATCAGTTCATCTTTCCACTGCAAGTAATACCTACTGCAAACCTGCGCCGGGTCAGGCTTCCCACCTGACAACTGAAAGCTACCAACTACCAACTACCAACCTGAAACCAACCCTCTGATAACTGAAAACTGACAACTGATAACTACCTACTACCAACCACCAACCCGCAACCAACCCTCTGATAACTGAAAACTGATAACTGATAACTGATAACTGATAACTGAAAACTACAAAGAAGGCAAGCCCTCCACCACCCCCACCGTCCTCACACTCACCGCTATTACCGACAGTAGCAGATTGAGGATGTAGTCGGGTTGGCCTAATTCGGAGGCATAGTCATTGGGGTTATTGGTGATACCACTGTCCTTGTCTGTCTTGACTTGGTAGCGTTCCATAACCCATTCTAGGGCTGGCTTGCCATTTACGACGTACTTGTAGGCTATGTCGGGGATGTTCTCAATCCTGATGTAGCTGTTGTAGATGATTGTGTCCTTGCGGTCTTTGGCAAGGAATTTCATTTTTTCGACATGAAGGTTTGCCATGTTGCCGATAACCTTGACTTCTGGCAAAGGCGGCACGTCTTCATAGTTGATGTGTAAGTCTGCCAATTGCCTACCCGCCTTTGAAAAAGCCCAAAAGTCGCCGGCCCTGTCAACAAGGGGTATTCGGGGGAGGGATTTCTTCAAATCATCGGCAAAGGTCTCTCTGTATTTGGGGTGGTGCAGAAAGCCATAGACGTAGTAGAAAATATCTTCTTTGGAGACATCGCCACCGTACTTGGCTGTAGCCTGTTTTAGGATGTAGTCGCTGATGCCGTCTTTACGGGTGTACCCCAACGAAATACCTTGGGTGCTCATATCAAAAATAACGTCTGCCGCTATGCGTGGCAAGGATTTCTTCTTTGCCCCTGCTTGGTTTGACCTATTGTCTAAGGCCTCTGATAAGAGGGTTTCCATTTTGTCGAAACCCTCGTTTTTCTCATAGTAGAAAAGGGGGAAGCATTGGGTACCAGCGTCAAGGCAATTTAAGTCAGTAATCATGCTAGATATGAACACAGAATGGTCTTTATTACCCCCCAAACCACTAACCTCTATCACTCTGTTTTCTGTTGATGGTGTGGGGAAAATATTGTCAAAACGGTAGCGGACTTCGATCATCCTCTCGCCGTGATAGAACTGCATTTTCTGAAATGGTCTGTATAGAGCAAGTGCAATCTTGTCGTTTTCAAAATTTATCTGGCGCCTCTTGGAAAAATCGCCTCTCAATGCCCGTGTCCAACTGATCTTGGATGGATCATTATCAGGCTCGGGATTACATAGTTGTGAGTTGTAGAAACAAACCATCCGGCTGGCATTATTAATTGCAGCTTCCCTAGAAAAGTTCCAAACCCAAACATCTCGCTGAGAGTTCATTCCATTGGAATTTAGGACAAATACGCTTTCCGTCTGTTCATCAAACTTCTTTTCAGGGGCAAGGGGTATGTGGGTATAGAACTCCTCATTGCGCTCCGTTATCCAGTCGCCGTATTCGTTGGGCATTAGGCGCACCAGCCCCATGTTGGGATTGGCAAAGGTCTTTAAGCCACTGATGAACTCAAGTTTGGTTTCCCTGTCCAGATAATCGCCGATGTCTTTGTAGTAAATTTCAGCCTTACCGCTGTGTCCAGCGCGTTTGACGAGCAAGGTTATGGCTACGGGCGTGCGTGAGCCGCTACCGAATATCTTGCCACCTTCTTTTCGGCTCAATTCTCCGCTGGTGCGCTGGTTGCCTCTCAGATTGAACACATAGATTTTTGCAAACTCGTTTTCAATGGATTTCCTGAATCCAGTAGTGGCTTTGCCGTCCAGCCATGAGCCGTTGCTGACGAAGCAGACAATACCATCGTTATCACGCAACCTGTCAGTAGAGTAGCGAAAGGCGCGTATGTAAGAATCGTATAGTGACCTCAGAGAGCCAGAATCAGAAAGGGCAGCGTAACTCCCCTCAATTGCCCTGTTCAAATGTGGATAAATATAGTTTTGTGCGTCGTCGTTTGCCGAGTTTTGCCCAACTGAATACGGCGGGTTGCCAAAGATCACCGTCATGGGCATCTCGGTCTGTCGCTGTACCCTGTCTGTGTTTTCGTCTAATATCACGCGCTTTTTGTGTTTGTGCTCAAAGGATTCCTCATAGGTCTGAAATGTATCCGACAGGGATATGCCTTCAAAGGGGGTGTATTTCTTTGCCTCCATTGCGTCATGGTAGGCCTGTTCGATATTCACGCAGGCTATGTAGTAGGCCAATAACACTATGTCACGGGCAAAGATTTCATGCTGGTACTTGCGGGGTAAATCCTTTTTGTCTATAAGCCCCGACTGTATCAGGCGTGTGATAAAGGTACCGGTGCCTGTGAACGGGTCGAGGATATTAACGCCTTCATCGGATAAACTCTTTCCAAATTCGGCTTTCAGTACGTCATTGACGGAATGGACGATAAAATCCACCACCTCTACGGGGGTATAGACTATGCCAAGCATTTCGGTGAGCCTGGGAAAAGCAGCCCTGAAAAAGTTATTGTAAAGCTCGATGATGACTGCCTGTTTGCCCTGGGGGCTGGTTATGCCTTTGGCCCGCATTTTTACGTTTTCATAAAATTTATCCAGTTTACGGGTGTCTTCTTCATTCATGCCGCCACTTGCCTCGATTTCTTTCAGTATCCTTTCCATCGCTTTTGATACGACATTATTCTCGGCAAATTTGTAATCCTCAAACAGGGCGTCAAACACTGGCGCGGTTATTGTGTGCTGTGCCAGTATCTCTATGGCATCGCTCTCTGTAAGGGTTGCATCTACGCTGTCTTTCATTTCGGCAAGGAATACTTCAAAGGCCAGTCCTGCGTGCTGTTGCACCAACTTGGTTATGCGCTCTACTTGGTGCTTGGCTATTTCGCCAACGTCTTTTGCCCACTCCTGCCAGTAAATCTTTGTGCCTACCTTTAGCACCATCTGGGCAAAGATGGCATTTCGCATTGAATCGTCATAGGTGAGGGGCAGTTGGCCCTGTATGGCTACTGCATATCCGTCACTGTCAGAATCCAGGACATTTCCCCTGCTCAAATGCCCGTGGAATATCCTGTCTGTAGCTTTGCAGGCATGTCTCTCGGTGGCTTTTTTGTTTAGCTCTATGGAGTTGATTTCTGCATCCAGCCTTGCGTCATGTGTGCGTATGGCGTTTAATACTTTCCATACGACTGCAAATTTTTCTTTGTCTTCTACTGCCTGTTCAGGTGTCTGGCCTTCTTCTACAAAGATGGGTATGACTATGTAGCCAAAGTTTTTGCCCGGGGCCCGTCTCATCACCCTACCCACCGACTGCACTACGTCTATGAGGCTATTCTTTGGCGATAGAAATATCACAGCGTCCAGTGCCGGCACGTCCACGCCTTCGGATAGGCACCTTACATTTGTTAGGAGTTTACACACCTGATGCTTGGTAAGCGCCTGCGGCGGGGGGTTTGGGGGGGCGTGGAGCGATAGCGACCCCCCCCAAGAGGCATTCGGAAGGTTTTTATCCCCGGTATCTCCGTCACTATGGTTACTACCGGCTTCTTCACAGTTACTAGACTGCGGGGCGTAGTCGTTGGTGGATGACCTGGTACCTACATGCCCATGGCTACTATGGTTACTATTTTTCTCGTCACTAGCCACTGACCACTCGTCATCACTCTTTAGCCAATCCAATAACGCCAGTCTCTTTGAGGCTCCCATAGAGCCGTCTATGTGTTTGGCTTCTACCTTTACCATTTCCCCGTGTGTTTCTGTTGCATGGCTGTCGTCAATGTCTTTGGACAGTTCTGTAAAGGCTTGGGTGTACCATTTGGAGTCGTTGATGATCCTGCAAAAGGCCAATGCCCGTTTCATTGGGGCAGGATCTGCTTCCAGCAGTGCCTGACTGCCTCCCCCCGACACTTTTTTGGACAGGGCGTTGATAACGCCTAGCATCTTTTCCAGGGTGTCCTCTGGCAGTTCGCCTATGGAGTTCTTTTTGGCAAGGTAACGCTCTTTGGCAGTTTGGTAGGATGCCCTCAGCTCTTTTGGTATATAGCTCTCGTCAATGGTCAGGACTAAAACTTTGTAGTCTGTCAGCAGGTTTTGGTCTACGGCCTCGCCAAAGGTTATGCGATAAAATTCGTCACCGTATAGGGCCGTATCGTCCATGGAGCAGAGGACTGCATCATTTTCGCTGGCTTTCTGTTTTGCGTCTTCTTTATAGAACCGCTCTGTGGCTGTCATGTAGAGGCGTTTCTTGCCCTTGATGAAGCTCTGGTCGTGGACTTTCTTAAAGTAGCCCTCGTCTCTTTTCTTTTCGTCTTTGGATGCTATGGTCACGCCCGTTGTGCGGTGGGCTTCGTCACAGACAATAAAGTCAAACTCAGGCAGGCTGTGGCTTGCTTGCGCGTCTGCTATGACCTGTATTGATTGATAGGTGCTAAAAATAACCGTTAGCCTGTCTTTTGTTTCAGTTAGGTGTTTATATCTCTTATATTCCCTTGCTACTGCTCTTTCATCCGTGGTGGCGGGTGCGCCAAGGTCAACCACGCTGTCGCCTATCTGGTCGAGGCTACTGATTTCTTTTTTGGATGTGACTTTGGGGTCAGAGCATACGCTTATCTGATTGATAGGCGTGGATGCGTCTCCAGTCCAATCCCGTAGTATCTGGCCAACCAAAGCTATAGACGGCACAAGTACCAAGGCTAACTTGTTTTGACTGCTGACCGCTTGCTGCTCTACTATCCGCAGGGCTGTGAATGTCTTGCCTGTGCCGCAAGCCATAATCATCTTGCCCCTGTCGTGTGTTGCAAAGTGCTTGATGGCTGAGTCTATGGCTGTTTGCTGGTATGGCCTGGGCTGTTTGGGTTGTTTTCTGGCTCTGTCGCCGTGTACGCCTTTCTCCAACTCTGCCCAGTCTATGTCGGAGTTTCGCAGGTGGCTTAGTGTGATCCTGCCGAAAGGGGGCTGTTGGTTTCTTGTGCTTATCTCTGCGTTGTCTGTCCAGTTGTCGGTTGTTGACACCCAAAGGCGAAATGCAAAGCCTACTGTTTTACCGTCTTCTGCGGTAAATGACTTGCCTGAGGCCGATATGAATGAATCCAGATGCTTTTTGTCAACGGTGTCGCCGTCTTGGTAGCACTTGCACTGGATAGCCCAGTACTCTCCTGCGACCGTCTCTGCCACAAGGTCAATGCCAATATCCTTGCCCCCCCATTCGTCACGGGCAAAGAAATCCTCCCACAGCCAGACTTCCTTTAGCTCGTTGCTATACTGGCGGTCTGTCTTTAGGTAGCCACGCACCAGGCGTTCAAACTTGTTGCCTTTGTCCCGCTCGGAATGGGCTTGGGTGCGGTATTGGGAGAGGAGGGAGTCGAAAGAAAAAGGCATTTTACCATTTTACTCTGTCTTGTCCGAAACACACACAGCAGGATATTTGGGTATGGCTTGCCTGGCTTTTGTTTCTGTTCAACCTTATTGCACCTACCTCAAAAGAAACATGATTGGGTTTACGAGTTTCATCTTCCCCAGAGCCGCCTCGACCAGCTTCATAGGCACCTGAACCCACTGGGAGCCGCCCTGGGACATTTTTCTAAGGGCTGGGTCTTCGTTCAACGCAGACGATAGCCCGTTGTAGCTGAAAGCGTCCAGTCCCTGCTTGGTTATCGGCGGCAAGCCCATAGCCTGACAACGGGCATTGAGCAATTCCAACTGCCCTCTCATTGGCTCAAGGTTGCTTGGGAGGGTCAGCTTTGTTTCGGTGGCAAGTTTTTCGGAGCGGTTGATCAGGTTGCCGATGGTCTCGGCCTTCTCTGCCGCTTGCCTGACTTCGGGCTTTAGGTACTGCTTGCCGATGTCGGCATTGTTCCTGTCCAGTTCCAACCGAGCCGCCAATCTGTCCTCCTTGCCCTGCCAGTGTTTGAGGCATTTGGCTTCCTTATCCCCTGAAGAGACAAGGGCATCTACGCCTTTACGCAGGTCGGCTATCCTTGACGGCTCTATTTGCCTTACGGCTTCCCTGTCCCTGGTCATGTTCCTTAGTCCAGCCGCCACGACTGTAGCTGACAGGCCTGGGCCTATGGCAGTGGCAACAAGGAATCTGACGCTCTTTCTGGTGACGAGGGCGTTGACTGCATCCATGACCTTCCCTGACTGGACAAAGCGGTGCTTTTCTGTTTGCTCGCTTGGCTCCCTCTTTGGCTGGCTTCTTTGCCTCTCAAGCACTGCTCTGGACGCTTCTACCTGGTTAGCCAGTTTGCTCTGCGTGGCTTTCAGGGGCTTAATCTTATCCTCGTACCACCTTTCAATCCTTGCGGCGTTTTGGGGAGAAACAGCTTCGGCCATTTTCTCTTTCTTGCTCTTTTCCAGCCCTGCGATTCTGGATGCCACCCTGTCCAGATGTTTCATGTCACGGTCAATGTTTTTCTGGATATTCCCCTCTGAAAGAACCTTGTCCCTGCGCTCTGGGTGGATCAGGCTCTCCTTGGCGGCTTTCTGGGCATCAGCCAATCTTTTTTCGAGTGGTTTTCTCTCTCGCGCAAGCCTCTCTGATTCAAGGGTGTACATATCCAGCGGGACGGTCGAGAGGTGTTCCTGAGCCTTTTTGTCGAAGGCCATCAATGCCCTCTCTGCCCTGATGGTTTCGACTATCTCAGGCGTGGATTTTGGCCTCTCCTCCAGCCACTTTCTTTGAGCAGAAACCATGTCATCAGAGGACAAGCCAAGCCTCTGAATCCTGCCTTGCTTGTGCCGGTCTGATTCGAGGATTTTTGGGATTCCTGGGCTGTTGGGTTTCTGCCTTTCCCGCTCAAGTTCTGTCCTCAGTTGATGCAGTTGTGGGCTATCGCCCCATTTGACTTTTGCATGTTCATGGAACTTGTCTGTGACCCTTCCTGATGGGGACAGATAGCCTATTGATTTGAGTGTCTCGACTCTCTTTTCAAAGCGTCCAATCCGTGCTGAGTCCTTTGGGAAAGACGAAAGAAATGCCTCTCTGTCCCACCCGCTTCTGCCCTTGTTTCTGGATGCGATCTCCATGATTTTTGCGTCCATCGAGGTCAGGGCAAAGGCTTTGGTTTTCTCTGTGCCGTGTTTGTCGATGTAGGGAATTTGGGGGGCGATTGCTTTTTCGATTTCCCTGCGGCTGGCTCGGTTTATCGGTTCTAATACCCGTCCGTCTGGCATGGCGAGGCTAATCTGTCCTGCTCTTTCATTCCTGATTTGGACTTGAAACTCTTTGGCAAGTTCTTTGGTCACGGCTTCTGTCCAGGCTGGCTTTATCCGCTTCCCATCAAATAGCAGTCCTGCCATTTGCTTTGGGCTATTCAGGCTGTGTTCTTTGCCTGTGGCTTTGTCTTTGGCAAATTTGCCAACCAGGACATGGGCATGGAAGTGGATTTCTGCTTCGTTGTTCCTTCTGTGGATTGCGGAGACGGCGGCATAGTCTTTTCCTGGGTACGTTTTTTCCAGTGCCTCAGATATTGCTTTGTTCATGGCTCTGTATGCGGCCTGTGGGTTGCTCTCTGCAAGCAGGGACAATTCCTTTGGCAGGGTCAGTGTATGGCTTTTGTAACCCTCAGTAGCGGTTGTTTTTCGCCCCCATGAGTCCCTGTGCTTTGGGATACATGAATCAAGGAATATGCGGCGCATTTCTGCTTCGCCATGCCCTGAGCATCGCCCATGCCCTTCCAATGGCACTCTGCCTCCTTCGAGGTCTGTCTTATAGCCTGGGTTGATTCTGGCTATGTAGTCAATCTCCTCTTTTGAGGCAGAGGCTATGCGCTTCGAATCGTGGTCGTCAGTGAGGTAGTCGATGGCTTGCTGTGGGGTTCCTTTGACTGTTGATGAGGAGCCTCTGGTTGTTGATTTGCTGTAGTAATCAGCCATGATTTTGCTCTCCTGTTTATGTGAGCAAGTGCTGTTGGCTTTTGAAGCTGCATTCAGCAGCTTCCAATACGTACAGCACTAGGCTCCCATCCCTGCGAGAGGCTCTGCCTCCGTGGATGCCGAAACATACCCAAAACGCCCGATTTAGGGCGGTGGGTAACATGTCCATCTTTTTTTCTCCGGAAACAGACTTTCGATTCTGGTGGTTTTCTGGGCTGTTTTGGGAGGTTTTCTGAGGGTAAATGAGGATAGACATTCTGCGTTTGGCAAGGTGGTTTTGTTGGGTCAGGTGGGCGTGTATCGGTGTGGTCAGCATAGTGGGGGTTTAGGGCGGTTCTGGGAGGATTTCTGAGGTCATTGAGAGTTATTGGGGAGTGGCGTTCTGCGTTTGGCGGAGTGCTTCTTTCGGCAAGGGTGAAGCTGTTTCTGAGGCAAGCCACAATGATGAGATTTGAGGATTGGGCTTTCTGGATGCAGGGGGCGGCTGGCTGGGTTTCGCTCAAGTCTGCCCACTTCCCGTTCTGGCACTGGACGCGGATTCGCGCCTTTTCGTTTGGTGTCTCCTGCATTGGGTGGCCTCCCTGCGGATGGATGGTTCGGGGCAAAAACAGTGGCGATTTCTTGAATTGGAAGTACGATTCATGAGTGTGGGAATTGCTGTTTGGGTTGTTTTCAGACACACCGATCCTGAGTGGAATACAGACCTATTCCTGACTTAATCCAAGTCGGTTTGTTGCTCTTATTCGCTCTACACCATAGAGTGATTTGTTACAGGATAGGCAAAGAAAACCAAGCAATCAAGCTATTCTTCTGGCAGAGGCTCACATTTGGGCTTATTGGACAGCATAGGACGTATAAGACGGTATTATCTTTTTTGGCATAAACAGAGATTTACAGACCAATACCGTCCTGCTGTCTGATGTGTCCAAGCAGAAACAACCATCAGGATGTGCTACTCAGAGTCATTCCTTCTTCTTGGTTTTCTTCTTTGAGGGAACCACAGAATCATCCGCTTCTGGTTCTTTCCCAGTCTTCAATCCGTCCAAGTAGTCGGCCCATGTCTGCATCATCTTTCGCCTGTCGTCAAGAAACTGGGTGCGGTCGTATGATTCGCCGAGCCTTTCGCTGGTTCTGTGGGACAACTGGCGTTCAATCCATTGGGTGTCGAGGCGCAGCCTTTCTGCTATCACCGTACGGGCCATTGCCCTGAATCCATGCCCTGTGATTTCTGTTCTGGTGTCATAGCCCATCTGACGCAGTGCTTTGTTGATTGTCCCATCGCTTAGGCACCGCCCTGGGCGAAGGCCAGGAAAGACATAAACCCCATCGCCTGTGAGTGGGTGAATGTCTTTGAGGATTGCCACAGATTGACGGGACAGAGGCACTATCAATTTGCGCTTTGACTTGTTGCTTTCGCGCTGTTTGGAGTAATAGAAAACCCACTCTGCTTTGCCAAGATTTATGTCAGCCCATTTAGCATTCCTGAGTTCGCCTGGGCGGACAAAAACTAGGGGAGCTAGGGCAAGAGCCGCCCTGACGATGTTTGTCCCTTTGTACTCGTCAATGGAACGCAATAATTCGGCTACTTTGTCTGGCTCTGTCAGGCTTGGAAGTGGCTGGTGATGGACTGGCAACAATGCGCCTCGGAGGTCTGGACATGGGTCTCTTTCGGCACGGCCAGTCACGATGCCGTAGCGCATGACTTGTGAAATGACAACCTTGACCCTGTGGGCAGTTTCGATGGCACCGCGTTTTTCTACCCTGCGGCATACTTCCAAGATGTCGGGAGCCTTGATTTCGGCGATAGGTCTTTTCCCAATGTAAGGAAATACGTCCTTTTCAAGGTTTGTGATATTGCGGAGGGAATGTTTTTCGGACTTGTCCTGTTTCCACATTTGGAACCATTCCCGTCCGACCAATTCAAAACTGTTTGCCGCAAGTTCCCCTTTGGCTGACTTCAGTGCCTTTTTTGATACGGCGGGATCGATGCCTTGGGCTAGTTGTTCCCTGGCTTCACGATGCCGCCTCCTCGCCTCCAGCAAGGAGACATCTGGGTATTTCCCAAAATGGACTTTCTTTTCTTTCCCATCGAAACGGTACTTGTATCGCCAGAGTTTCCCTCCGGTAGGCTCAACCTGTAAGTAAAGCCCCCCGCCATCAAAAATTTTGTAGGCTGTATCGCCCGGCTTTGCCCTTTTGACGTTGATGTCAGATAGTTTCATGGCTACCCCCTTGGTCTTGTTCTGGGGGCTTTTCGTTATTGACAACTCCATAAGCCCCCAGATAAGCCCCCACTTTGAGCTGGATTTGAGCATACCACATTGGACGAATACAGACTACCATGGAAAAGCAATACAAGCAAAACCCGCATGGTTACTTGTTCTACATGGACGTATTTGACGCTATTGGATTGTATTGGAAATTTTCAGTGGTGGACGCGATTGGAGTCGAACCAACGACCTCTACCGTGTCAAGGTAGCGCTCTAACCAGACTGAGCTACGCGTCCTGAGAATAACTATTATATTCGCCTATTTACCTATGTCCAGAAAAAATAAGACTACATTGTCTGACGAACTAACTCAAACTTTGTAACCTTTGGGCGGTACTCTCGATTTCGGTTATGCGAAATGCGAAGTTGCCGTCGACAACAACAACTTCGCCCTTGGCGATTTGTTTGCCGTTTACTAGTAGGTCTACTGGGGCATCCGCAGGGCGGTTTAGTTCAAGGATAGAACCAGGCGTTAGCTTCAGTAGCTCTCCAAGTGGCATTTCTGTATGACCCATTCTAACTACAACTGGCAATTCTATGTCCAGTAGCAAATCTAAGTTTTTGGTGTCTATGTTGGACTCATAGGTTGCAATAGGGGCAATTTGCTGGAAAGGCTGGGGGCCTCCTCCTCCACCGCCAAATGGAGAGGCGATTTGGGGCATTTGAAGGGGTTCTTCCGCTTCCAATCCTAATTTACGCTTGAGTTGTTCAAATAGGAGTGAAGCCGCAACTACGTGGATATTTGTTTGCAGAGTGTCTTGGGATGTAGAAAGCGGAATTGTCAAAAATGGACCAGGGCCTAGGGCCTTTTCAATTGATGGGGCATCAAAGGTTTCCATCTCTAAAATTTCTAGTCCGGAGATGCTAAGTGTCTCACCCGCTTGGTCGGACAAGGTTTGGTTTGCGCTACCCATTACCTGATTGAAGGTTTCAGAAAGCGCGTCTTTGCTATCACCTGCTAATGAGTCAGAAGGTGCTCCATCACCTCCCAGCATTAAGTCAACAAGGACGGTACTTTCTCGGAGCGGCATGCTAAAAACTATGGTTCCGGAAACACCTTTTGTATAAGTTGATTTTACAAAGATAGAATCTGAAGGCAGATTTGTAGCAAGGTCAGCATGTTCGTATACATCGCCTGTACCTGGGGTTACAGTAAATTCACGCCCAGTGAGCATAGAAAATACTGAAGAAGTACTCTCTGAAAAGCACTCGCCTAGTTTTTCTGAAAGATCCTTAGTCACCTGATCCATAATCAATACTCCTGTCGGTGGGAAGTGACTTGGAACACCCGTTTGTTATTTGGATTTAAGGCTACGTAGCCTAACAATCTTGGGATTCCATCAACAGTAAGGTCTAGCATCGCATCATGTCTTTTTGTCAGTGGTATCATGTCTCCAACTTGAAGATGAAGGACATCGGCTAATAGCAGGTTTGTTCCACGAATTTCTGCTGAAATTGCCATGTCGCAGAGCTTTAGGCTTTCGACAAGTAATCTTGCCTCTTCAAATGTGGCACTCTTTTTATATCCTGTAAACATTTCTTGATCAAATTTATTGGCAACTGGTTCAAGTATGATACTTGGAATTGCGATATTGATCATGCCGGCCACCGGCCCCATCTTTACTTCAAAGACTATCAGTATGACTACTTCGTTGGGAGCCACAATCTGGATTAATTGTGGTGATGTTTCCCTTGCTTGAACCTTGAAGTCCAAATCAAGAATGCCCTTCCAAGCGTCTCTAAGGTCTTCTAGGGCCAATTTTAATACACCATCAAAAATTGACTGCTCGATGTCTGTCATCGTGCGGAGGTGACGGATTGCCTCTCCAGGCCCCCCAAGCATCTTATCGATTATCGGAAACACGAGCTGTGGATTTACCTCCATCGCCAGTGCCCCTTCGAGTGGTTTCATAGAGATTGCGTTGAAGCAAGTTGGATCCGGCACTGAGAGCAGAAACTCTTGGTAGCTTAGTTGTTCAACACTAATCAGGTTTACTTCAGTAATTGATCTTAAATAGGCTGAAAGGCTAGAACTAAAATTGCGGGCAAAGCGGTCGTGCATGAAGTGCAGAGACCTCATCTGCTCTCTGCTAACGCGGTCTGGTCGTCTAAAATTGTATAAACTTACCTTTTTTTGTGGAGGAGCTTTTTTGGATTTAGATGTTGGCTTTTCGGCTGAAGACGACGATGGTGCCTTACCACCCTTGACGTGGGACTTTAGCAGGGCATCGACTTCTTCCTGGCTCAGAATTTTTGCCATGGTGTACTGCTACCTCCCGTTGACGTTGTGGTGTCTGAGTTTTGTTCTTAGTCGTAGGATGGCCTTAGTATGTAATTGTGACACCCTACTCTCTGTAATGTTAAGCTGAGTTCCGATTTCTTTCATATTCAATTCACTATAGTAATACAATTGAACCACCAAACGTTCCTTTTCCGGCATCTCATCAACCGATTTAATTAATATATCCTTAATTTCACTTTCGTGTAGCCTTAAATGCGGATCTTCGGCATCAGGGTCAGCAATTATTGAAAGGATACCTTCACCATCTTGGGCTTCAGTGTCTGCAAACGTGCCGAGAGTTACCCCTTTAAGGTCATCCAGAGACTTATGAAAATCTTCTAGCGAAATCTCAAGATGCTCTGCAACCTCTTCATCCGTTGCGACTCTGCATAGACGTTGTTCAAGGGTATGCAAGGCGGCTTCGATTTCCCTCTTTTTGGCGCGCATTGCCCTGGGAACCCAATCCAAGTCTCTGAGGCTATCTAATATCGCCCCCCTAACCCTTTGTTCTGCATAAGTTTTGAACTGTACGTTCCGCCCAGGCTCAAAGCGATCAGCCGCGTTGATAAGCCCAATAATTCCTGCGTTTATTAGATCGTCTAGGTCTACATGGGATGGAACCCTATTTGCTATTCGGTGAGCTATATATTTTACAAGCTGGAGGTTTTCCATGACCAATTCATCCCTTTCCGGACGAATGGTTTGCTCTATCTGTTCACTTGGGTCGGCAGACTCAATAGTTTCCAATTCAATATCAATGCCGGTTGTTTCTGCTTTTACTGAAGTGACTGATGTACGATAAGCGGCCTTGGCTGTATCTCCTACGGTATGGAGTACAGAAGTTGCCAATTCCACAGGCTGTGGCTCTTTTGCAGAACTTCTCTTTCCCCCTTTGACAGATGCCATGACTTATCCCTGTCTCAGCTCCTTCCAAAATGTGTTAAAACCATCCCTTCTGAGATGTACTTTTTCCATCAAACTAACAGAAATGGCATGAAATGCCTTAGTAGCGGGACTTTCAGGAAAGAGTTGAACAACACCTTGTTGTTGCCTCACTGCCTGCAAGATGTGGTTATCCGATGGTATCAGCCCTAAGTTATTAATCTCCTTGCCAAGGTAGTGTTCGGTTACTCCTTGGAGGGCATCTATTGATTCCTCAGCCTCTTCCTGTGTTTGGGCATTATTGATAAGTAGCCATATCGGTTTGCCGCAGTCAACCCTGTGGATTGCTTTTATCATTGCGTAAGCATCCAGCAGTGAAGCAGGTTCGGGCGTACAAACGAGAACTATCTCTTGGGAGGCTACGAGCATTTTGAGAACAGAGCCATGGATACCGGCGGCAGTATCAATCAGTAACCAATCGGTTCCCTGTGCAACTCGCTGTAATCCTTGGATTAGCCTCAGTTCTGTTGCTGTTTCCAAGTTAGATAATTCTTGGATGCCACTAGAAGCTGGGATCAGCCTGATCCCGTAAGGCCCCTCCAAAATTATTTCCTCGATTACTCTATCGCCCCGTAAAACATGTTCCAGAGTATATTGTGGGAAAAGTCCTAACAAAACATCAACGTTTGCTAAACGAAAATCTGCATCTAGTATTACTACTCGTTGCCCCAATTTTGCAAGCGACATTGCAATGCCACCAACCACATTTGTTTTTCCTACTCCCCCCTTACCAGATGTAATGGCAATTACCCTTGAGTTGAAGAGAGAATCAGCTTCCAGTTGTTGTGTTGACGGTGATTTTTGCAATGATACCTGTTCTGTCATGGCAGAACCTCAGCTGGGGGAAGTATCAAGTCAGCTACTCTGCGACTTGTTGCGAGTTCTAAGTCCTGCGGTATTTCCTGCCCTGTTCCTAAGTAACTAAGGGGCTTTTTGACGCGAATAACTGTAGATAGAATAGGTCCAAAAGTAACGGTCTCGTCTAGTTTTGTAAATAGAAGGCGGTTTGGCTTTAATCTCTCATATCGTTGTTCAATTTCTACAAGGTCGCGGGGTTTTGCTGTGGCAGATAGCACTAAGTGGGTTTCAACAAGGGGTAGGGCGCCTAGGAAAGCACCAAGTTGATCCAAGCGATCTGTTTCGCCCTGCTGATGGCCAGGAGTATCAATCAGAATCAGAGCGTGATTTTTATAGAAATTAAGAGCATTGTTCAAGTCCTCCACTGTAATAATTACATGGACAGGGACTTGTAGAATCTGAGCGTACTGTTGAAGCTGTTCTGCGCCACCCACACGAAATGTATCCATAGTTAGCAAGGCAACTTTTTGTTTTAGGTTTTGTTTGGCATAGGCGGCAAGCTTTGCGATTGTTGTTGTTTTGCCAACACCTGTAGGGCCAACTAAGGCGGCCACTTGAACTTTACTAGGATCAAGCTGGATTGGAGCCGCAATGGGGATAAAGTCAGAAATGACTCTGCGCATAAATACTCGCACCTTGTCAGGCTCGACATTTTCTTCGCCACCCTGCTCTACTAAGGCTCGTTGTGTATATTCGCATAGCCTGATTGCTGTAGTGGGGTCGACATCATTGGCCGCTAGGTCGCCATATAGACTCATCAGTGCTGGCGGCAACTGGTGTGGTGCTCCAGCCATTCCATGCCTTATTCTGTTAAGCATAGACTTGAGTTGATCCAGTTGGGAATAAATAGAACTATTTCGCGCTTCCTGCTCTTTTAGGGCTTCAACCGCTCCCCTTATTTCTACAAGCTCGCGGCGGATTGGCTGTAAGTCCACTGGTGGTTCCAGTGGTTCCGGGACAACCTGTTTTTGAGTGGCTTTGGTGACTTGCCAAGCGGGGGGCTGTGGAACAGCTTTTTTAATCGGTTTTGTTGGTTTTGCGGTAGCTGGTGGGATGGGTGGGCGAAGACTATAAGTGCCTTCTGTGATCACAGGTAGTGCTGGTTCAGGCAGATCAGCTTCATCACAGCCAGCAGTTACTTCTATATAAGATTCTTTTGTTCCGTCTGATCGTGTACGATGTCTAGTTCTATTGGATAGGATGGAGGCTTCCTCGCCCATTTCTTCCTTAATCATCGCCAATGCTTCCTGCATGGAGGCCGCTTCGAATGTCTTTACACGCATTGGTCACTCCATAAATCAGAAATCATGTGATCGTTCCAAGGCTTACTACTCGTACATCAAGTGGTACTTCAGAGTGGCTGAGTACAGCCAGATGGGGCATTGCTCTTTCCAAGAGACGGAATAGATGGGGTCTTACAACTGGGTTGGTAAGAACTATAGGCTGAGCACCAGGAAGCAGTTCATTGATGCTACCTGTTATTCGGACTAACATCTCTTGAATCCTAGTGGGGTCCATTGCTAAAAAGCTACCTCTGTCTGATGTTTCAATCGCCTGCTGTATAAGTTGTTCCAGAGTAGGTTCCAAAACTAGCACCCCAAGTTCATTGATTTCAGAAAGATGCTGGCTAATGATTGCCCTCCCAAGGTGTTGCCTCACAAACTCTGTAAGCATCACTGGATCGCGAGTTACAGTAACAGCATCTGCCAGTGCCTCTAGTATCTTGACTAAATCTCGTATGGATACTCGTTCTTTTAGTAAGTTTTGGAGCACCTTCTGAAGAACGGCGACCGGCACTAGCCCCGGAACCAGCTCATCCACAAATTTTGGCGATGTTTCTTTGAGGTTTTCCAGTAACCCTTGGGTTTCCTGCCTCCCCAACAACTCAGGTGCTCTTTGTTTCAGAAGCTCTGAGATATGGGTAGTCATCACCGTAGGCCCATCCACTACCGTATAGCCAGATAGTTGCGCCCTGTCCTTTTGGGCTTCGGATATCCAGAAGGCCGGTAATCCAAAGGCGGGCTCCTTGGTAGCCTTCCCATGAAGCGGCTCCGTAGCTGTTCCTGGATTCATGGCCAAGTACTGACCTGGCTCTAGCTCGCCTCTACCCACTTCCTCTCCGCGCATTAATAGCCTATATGTATTCGCCGCAAGTTGGAGGTTATCTCTAATGCGTATGGGAGGAACAATTACTCCAGCCTCTTGGGCGATCTGGCGACGTACCCCCTTTATGCGCTCTAGTACTGTGCCTCCTTGGGCAACATCCAGCAATGGAATCAGGCCGTAGCCAACCTCAAGGCCAAGCGGGTCAATTTTTAGCAGGGCTTCTACTCTCTCTGGGCCATCTGGCTTTAGCTTTTCTTTTGCTTCGGCAATGCTGTCTTCTTTAGCTTTCTTTTTGGCCATCTTGGACATGGCATAGGCCATTCCTCCGGTAGCCCCACCCATAAACCAAAAAGGTAAAAGTGGCATTCCTGGGATCATTCCAAAAAAGGCAAGGGCACCAGCGGCAACATATAGGGGGCGACCATCCTTTGAGAATTGGCTGACTACCTCTGTTCCCATATTGTCTGACTTGCTACTGCTCCTAGTGGTTAGTATCGCGCCACCAATACTGATTAAGAGGCTGGGGATTGCAGTCACAAGGCCATCACCTACGGTCAGTAGGGTAAATATTTCCATAGCTCCGACAACTGGCAAGTCGTACCGCAAAATGCCAATAAGGATTCCTGCAACGATGTTTACCAGCAAAATTAAAAACGAAGCTACAGCATCCCTTTGCGTAAATTTTACAGCACCGTCCATGGCACCATAAAAGTTGACTTCTTCCTGTAGTTCCAGCCTGCGCTTGCGGGCTTCCTGTTCATCAATGTGTCCGGCATTTAGATCAGCGTCTATCGCCATCTGTTTTCCAGGCATAGCGTCTAAAGTAAAACGTGCAGTTACTTCCGCAATACGCCCAGCACCATGGTTAATTACCAAAAATTGAATAGCCAATAAAATAAGGAAGACCACCAAGCCGATGACGTAACTACCACCAACGACGAATTGGCCAAAGGCCCTGACCATGTGGCCAGCCGCATCAACCCCCTGCTCACCACCAAAGAGAAGAATCCTCCTAGTTGTGGCTACGTTGACCGAAAGCCTAAAAAGGGTAATTATCAGTAATATCGAGGGATATGCGCTAAATTCCTGTGGCTTGCTTACATACATGCCGAGTAGCAAGATCAACATCGAAATGGTAATATTTGCAACAATTAGCCCATCTATCGCGAAAGCAGGTAGCGGAAGAATCAAAACCACTATTGCCAGTAGAACAAATACAGGCACAGCTAAGTCGACCCGCCGGCTCAGGCGAGAGATATATGGTACAAATTTACTCAAAAGGGTCATCATGTTGACACCAGCCCCTTATCAAGGCGAAAGGGATGCCAAGGTAGATATGTGGCAGTTTTACTTTTTTAGCCGAATTTCTTGGGATTGATGTATTGGAGTACCCACCCTGCATTGTCAAATTCAATATCATCCCATTTTGCCCTTCGTAGTTCGCCTGGGCTGACCAGCACGAGAGGAGCCAGCAACGGGGCGTATTTTGTTTCCTTCTAATACCAAGTTGCACCCAAACGGGAGCAACTTGGTATGACGGCAATGCGAAAGCAGTGCCCGCAAGTTTTTGAAAATACGGGCTTTGCTCGTGTTTGCAAAAACTTTTGCGTTTCGCGTTTAATCCCGATTAAACGCAACCTA
>Ga0082212_10001889_pt1 | contig 30796 bp, 33 predicted proteins | sample TergutNt197P3_FD_71548 | JGI IMG/M metagenome (GOLD analysis project Ga0082212, IMG submission 71548) | Neocapritermes taracua P3 segment gut microbial communities from Petit-Saut dam, French Guiana - Nt197 P3 | ecosystem: Host-associated > Arthropoda: Insects > Digestive system > Gut ...
AGAAGTGGAGGTGAAACAACAACAGGAGGAACAGGTTGTGGTTTTACCTCTTCAACTACCGGAGGCGGTGGTACAACAACAGGAGCAACCGGAACAACACGCGGAACAGATTGTGGTTTTATGTCTTCAACTTTGTCATACGGCAGGTGGTCATATCCTATTATTTTTTCATATTCTCTAACTGTCATGGCAATAAGTACTTCTGCGTCGCGACGAAACCGCAAATTATTTGCCGAAATAAACCGTTTCAGCTCTCTTTTGTGAGGGTTCAGTACTTTCAACAATCCCCGCTGATTTCTAATGTTGTAATAAACGCCGTCTTTATTCAGATAATAATTAGCCGAAAACGAATAATAATATTGATACCCACCGTTCTCCAAAGCTAATGTAGCTGTCTTTTTTCCCAAAACTTTGTACTTTCCCGAATGCAACAGCGTATAGTACCCTGAAGAAGGGCAACCGGGCAAACCGTCATGGCGAAAATAAATAACTGTTTGTCCATGCAATTCCGCAAAATCAACATTTTCAGGAAACAAAACTATGTTACGATATTCAGGCGACTGTACGACCAATTCGTCGCGACTCAAATCCAGCCTAAGCAAGGCATCAGGGTAAATTATTCCGGAATACGACAGGCGAGATTTCGTATATCGTTCATCTATCAGATAAGGATGGTTTGAAACGCGCGGATGCCCTTCCTGAACTTTACCATATTGAAGCGCTGACTGATTGCCTGCTAACTGCAAGTATTCAACGGCAGCATTGTCTATTAATTGCTGGCGTACAATATCTTGCGCTAACAGGCACACGTTACAAAAAGTTAGAGACAATAACAAAAGAAATCTTATCATGATTCTCACATTTTAATTTTATAAAGTGCTTTCGTCCCCACCACAGTTTGGGTTGTCACTTTACCCCCAAATTTCGCAAAACCGCGTGTTGTAGGCTGGCATCTTTGTTCCTTCGAACATGTCATAATGTTTCAAATTTCATTTCAAACACAAGATAATGTTTGATATTAAATTTTTTACCCCAATTTTCAATATCTTCTCCGCTGTTTTCAACTGCGCAATATTGTCGTGAATTACCCACTATGTATGGCAACATATAAACCATTAAGTAGAAATTTTTATCAAACTCCACTATTTCAGTTCCCACTACTTTTCGCAAACTGTAAGGGCTCCATTCATCTAAAAATGCAGCATCAAATTCTTTTTTTATACTAAACTTCGGAAACCTGAAAAACATTTTCAATTTATGTTCATCAGTAAATTTTGAAATAACACTCAGCGTAAGAATAGTATCACCAACTGTTTTTAGAAAATCAGGAAACATGTTTGTATCGACAATCGTGCTGTCTTTCGTAATTTCCCCATCCCAAATCTCCTTTACTGACAGTTTATATGTTTTATTCCCCAAGTCTTTACTTGTGATAATCAATTTTTGGTATTGAATACCTTCAAGTTCAAAAAAATCCCAAAGTGTTTCTTGGGTTTTGGCTATGTCTGAAAGTTCAGATGTTACTTTCATTTGTCCCCATAAAGTGAATGGCAAGAAAAGGAAAAACAATGCTGTGATTGAATAAATAACACTTACCCTACTGCTATAGGTTTTCGGAATGTCCCTGTTTTTTGAAATGGTATATGCTCCCATCGCCCCGTTATGATTGGCGACTGCTGCTTTTTTTAATTTACTAAACTGTAACATAAAAACTGTTTATTAGTGTTTTCCCGCTCTAACGGCTTCGCGAGTGTATTGCCATTCTGTTCATTGTCGCAAGCTTTCGTGTTCGCACTTCGCCCCCGCTTGCCTACAACTTGTATATAGATGCACAAATATCCAAAACGTTGTATCAAAGTTATGCGAAAGATATAAAAAAATTTTAATTAACCTGTTATGTATTTAGAAAATTAATGTAATTCATACGATTTTTCGCATTACAAATTTAGTTTCTAAACTCGCAAATGATTAATTCCACTAACTTACATGTGGAATAAATTTCTATTCCAACCCGGTCACCGAAATATAATTGTTCAGCTTGTCTCTTTTGACTAAAGCAACAGTAAGAAAAGCAATAAGCAAACTTAAATCAATTACTGAAATATTTTTTTGACCACAGGTGATCAGTTTAGACTAAAAAAGTACACCTATGGATATACGACTGCCACGGGTTTTGGCACGATAAGGTATATCCCCTCCCCAATCCGTACCATCAATATTCATATACACATTCGAACTAAAGCTGTTAACTCCTCAATCATACTGATACATCACACGAACTGATTTAAAGATATCAGCGCCGACTCCGAGCGTAAAGCCGCCGCTCATTCTATGACTCCACTTTTCATAATCAGTTTTATGTCCCCACTGTTTTCTCCCAAGACCAAAATCTAAATATGGCCCTCCTATTGCGAATGGAGAAATGGTAGGTAGCTTAATTTGATACTTCAGGTTCAAGGGCAATTCTAACGATGAACAGTGGTCGGTTACTTTCAAACTGCCGTTTTCATGCTCAATATTGCGTTGAATAAACAAAAGTCCCGTATTTATTCCTAAACCCAATCCAAAATTAACATCACTTGTAATTCCTGCAGAATAACCCGCAGTTAGGCTAAACTTATTAAACAACCACCTCCAAAGGAGGTGGATTTGGTAAAAAATTGAAGGCGTAGCCTTCAGAGCGCCCATTGAAATGATGTGTACCTAGTCAAACAAACTGAAGTGATGCCCATTGGTTTCCTCTTTCTTGTCTTGAGTTTCCTGATGTTGAACATAGCGACGAATCAAATCTTCATTTAGTCCTACCGTATTAACAAAGTAACCTCGAGACCAAAAATGATTACCCCAATAAGGCTTTTGTTTCATTTGAGGATAGCTCTTGAATAACTTTATGGCTAACTTTCCCTTAAGAACTCCCATCAATTCCGAAACAGACACTTTGGGGGGAATGGAAACTAACATATGAATGTGATCCGATTGAATATTGAGCGCTTCAATATCACAGCCTTTCCATTCACATAACATCCGAATATCTGTCTCCACTAGGTCTTTGATTACACCTGTGAGAACCCGAAAGCGATATTTCGGACAAAATACAATGTGATAATCACATTTCCAAACTACATGACTTTGCTTCTTGTAATGACTCATCAAGCAAAGATAGATATTTTGGGCGTAGCCGCAAAAACATTACCACCTCCTTAGGAGGTGGATTTTCAAAGTTTATTAAAATTATAATAGTCGTTAAATAACTTGTGTGTTGTAAAATTAGCTCCGGCCTGAACTCCCCATTGCGCTTGTACCATCGAAACAGACAGACAGACAAACATCATCGCAAAAATAATTTTTTTCATAAAATTCAATTATTAAAAACTGCTTAAAATTATAAATTAAAACAAACCGTTATATTGGTTTCTTATGTATAGATGTACAAATACCCAAAACGTTGTCATAAATTATATTTTTTAACTTATTTTAACATTTGGTTTCTCCGCAAAAAATCGGGAGTAGGAGTTAGGAATGAGGTGTTTATTCAGTTATTCATAACTAAATGTGCAAAATGATTAATTTCACTAACTTATATATGGAATAAATTTCTGCTCCAGTCCGGTTGCAGAAATATAGCCCGAATTACGAAAAAACTCCCTGCCCTCTTTGTCCAAAATAATCTGAGCAGGAGTTACAACTACCCCGTAATACTTCATCAAAGACTGATTTTCGGGTTTCATAATATTAACAAAAACAACATTCACTTTTTGAGAATACTTTGAACTTATTTCCGATAATTCCTTTTCCACTTGTTTACAAACTGTACAGTCAGAGGAACTAAACTCCAGTATTGTAATCTCTAAATTGGTTTCTTTTTTTGTGTAGTTATACAGCGAATCGATCAGGTTTTCCACAGTAATTACAAGCTCCGGCGAAACCTGCGCCCTCATCATCTCAGAGATATAACTGTTCAGTTTGTCTTTTTTTATCAAAGCAGCAATAAGAATAGCCACAAACAAACTTAGAGCAATTATTGGAATATTTTTTTTGACCATAGGCTGTGATTGTCTTGAACTGTTGAATAACACCGTAATGCCTTGAGACTAAAAAAGTATTCCTATGGATACACGGCTGCCACGGGTTTCGGCACGATATAAGCCGGTTCTCAATGGCGAACCGCTGCCATCTGTGCCCGGTTGAATAAAACTGTTAACTCCCCAATCACACTGGTACATTACACGAATGGTTTTAAATATGTCCACTCCGGCACCGAACGTAAAGCCGCCGCCCATCCTATCACGCCACGTATCGTAGCTGACCTTATGTCCCCACTGTTTTTGCCGCCGCCCATAATCTATATATGGCCCTCCCATTACGAATGGGAAAATGACAGGGAACGGAATTTGATATTTCAGGTTTATGGGAAATTCTATCGATGAGTAACGGTAGAGTGCTTTCGAACTGCTACTTTCCTGCTCAATATTGCGCTTTATAAACAGGAGTCCCGTGTTCATTCCTAAGCCCAATCCGAAATTCACATCATATGTAATTCCTGCTAAACGACCTGTAGCTGTATGAAACACATTTGGGCCATCGTAATCTAATAAATTTTGGGTTGTAAAAGTAGCTCCGGCTTGAACTCCCCATTTCGCTTGTACACTAAAAGCAGACAGGCAGGCGACTATCATCACAAAAATAAATTTTTTCATAAGGCTTAATTTTAAATAATATTTTAAAATAAACACACAACAGATTAACAGTAAATCGTTTTTTTAGCTGCAAGCAGCGTATTATTAAGCAAAGCAACTCTCGTCATAGGGCCAACACCCCCAGGCACCGGCGAAATGAAGGAACATTTATGAGCAACTTCATCGAACAAAACATCTCCTTTGAGTTTAAACCCCGATTTTGTTTCAGCTGATGGGACACGGGTAGTGCCAACATCTATAACCACTGCACCTTCCTTAACCATGTTCCCTTTTACAAATTCGGGAACCCCAATTGCTGCAATCAAAATATCGGCATTACGACAAACTTCTTCCAGATTTTTGGTACGGCTGTGTGCAACCGTTACCGTAGCATTAATTGATTTATGCGACATTAAAATACTCATAGGGCGGCCTACAATATTACTGCGGCCTAAAACTACGCAGTTTTTGCCGCCGGTTTCTATGTTGTAGCGTTTTATCAGCTCTACAATGCCAAATGGAGTAGCCGATATAAACGAAGGAAGCCCAATAACCATACGACCTACATTTACCGGATGAAATCCGTCAACATCTTTTTTGGGATCGATGGCTTCAATTACTTTTTGTTCCGCAATATGCTTTGGCAGAGGAAGCTGTACTATAAATCCGTCAACATCATTATCATTGTTCAACTCCTTAATTTTTGAGAGTAATTCCTCTTCTGTCACATTGTCTTCGTACCTGATAAGAGAAGATGCGAAACCAACCTCTTCGCAGTCTTTAACTTTATGAGCCACATAAGTTTCGCTCCCACCGTCGTGGCCAACCAGAATAGCGGCCAAATGCGGGCGTTTACCTCCATTTGCAATAATATTTTTTACTTCGTGTGCTATTTCCTGCTTAATTTCAGTTGCTATCTTTTTCCCGTCAATCAGCATCATTTTGTATATTATTTTTTTGATTTTAAAATTTCTTTCCCTTAAAGGAGCCGGAATGGTTTAATATCTTCTCCCTTTTTGCTGCATACTGTTCATAGCGCGCTGCATGTTCTTACCCTGCGAAACCATTTTCATCATTTTACGGGTTTCAACAAACTGTTTCAACAGCCGGTTTACTTCCTGAATATCGGTTCCCGAACCGTTTGCAATCCTTTTTCTGCGGCTTCCGTTGATAACCGAAGGGTCTTCGCGCTCCTCGTTTGTCATTGAGTAAATTATGGCTTCAATATGTTTAAACGCATCGTCTTCAACATCAATATCTTTCAGCGTTTTTCCCATTCCCGGTATCATGGAGGCCACATCTTTCAGATTACCCATTTTTTTTATCTGATTTATTTGTTTCAGAAAGTCGTTAAAATTGAATGTATTCTTTGCCAGCTTTTTCTGAAGCTGTCTGGCTTCTTCGGCATCAAACTGTTCCTGCGCTTTTTCAACCAGCGAAACAATATCTCCCATACCAAGAATACGGTCGGCCATACGGTCGGGATGGAAAACGTCGATGGCTTCCACCTTTTCGCCTGTACCTATAAATTTTATCGGTTTTTCAACCACCGAACGTATTGAAAGCGCTGCTCCGCCGCGGGTATCGCCATCGAGCTTGGTAAGAACAACACCGTCTAAATCGAGCTTGTCGTTAAATTCTTTGGCTGTATTTACCGCATCCTGTCCGGTCATGGAATCTACCACAAAAAGGATTTCATGAGGACTAACAGCTTTTTTGATAGCAACAATTTCGTTCATCATCTGCTCATCAACCGCCAAGCGGCCTGCGGTATCAATTATTACCACGTCGTAGCCCTTATTTTTTGCTTCCTTAACGGCATTCTGGGCAATTTGTACCGGATTCATGTTACCTTCTTCGGTGTAAACCGGAACATTAATCTGAGCCGCTAAAACTTTTAACTGCTCAATAGCAGCCGGGCGATAAACGTCGCCGGCAACCAACAGCGGATGACGGCCTTTTTTGCTTTTCAGCATGTTGGCTAATTTGCCCGAAAACGTGGTTTTACCCGAACCCTGCAGGCCCGACATCAGGATCACGGTTGGTTTGCCGGTGAGGTTGATGTCGGCTGATTTCCCGCCCATTAACGCCGCCAGCTCATCTTTAACTATTTTCACCATGAGCTGTCCCGGCTTAACAGCAGTTAAAACCGCCTGGCCGAGAGCCTTTTCTTTTACATCGTCGGTAAATTTTTTGGCAGTTTTAAAGTTGACATCGGCATCAAGCAGTGCACGACGAATATCTTTTAATGTTTCTGCAACATTGATTTCGGTAATTTTCCCTTCGCCTTTTAACAGTTTAAAGGATCTTTCCAACCTGTCACTTAAATTCTCAAACATGTGTATTTACTATTTTCAAAATAAACTGCAAAAGTAGGGAAAAAAGTTTGAAACAGGAAGTTCAGTGCCAACGCCATAAAATTTTTAGCAAATTGTGGCTAAAAGGACTTTTTTTGCAATGTTTTTTTGATAATCCGAAACAATTCAGTAATTTTACAAACAGAATTATAACTAAAAAATTTACGTATGGTATAAACGCGCCGAAAGGCACAAAATAAGACATATTAAAATAGCGTTTTGCTATATTCAGGCTTTCGAAATTACCACATAAAAAGTCCCATGAATATTGCAATGCTCGTAGTAATTGCGGGCTTGCTTATTTGGGACAAAGGTTGTGGTAAACCTCGAAAGCGGATAATGTAAGTCCGCTTTTTTATTGTCTGAAATTAAATAAGGCAAGACCTGCGAAGCCGTAAGAGCAGGAAAAATATAAATAAACATTAAAAGACCTGTTGTGCATTTAGATTTTTTCATTAGTTCTTTGATTTTCAGCATGTTATAAATATTTGATTGTAAGATGCTTAGTGGTTTAATCCTAAATGCACAACAGGTCTTAATTATACAGTTTGTATAAAATGAATCCCTTACAAAACCTCATTGGCCTTTATTAAAGTGTCTTTTTTTAATTTTGCTTTTCGAAAATTTAAAATATGAATAATAAAGTCACCGAAATTATCGCAAAAGGCCTTGGGATTGAATTTCTTCAGGTTTCGAACACCATACATTTGCTAAACGAAGGCGCCACTGTCCCTTTTATTTCGCGCTATCGAAAGGAACGCACCGGCAGCCTCGACGAAGTTCAGGTTGCACAAATTAAGAAACTGCACGAAAAATTTGCAGAGCTTGAAAAGCGCAGGGAAACTGTTTTGAAAACAATTGAAGAACAGGAAAAACTTACACCCGAACTAAAGGAGCGTATTGAAAACTGCTTCGATGCCGTTGAACTTGAAGATATTTATTTGCCTTTTAAACCCAAACGCCGCACCAAAGCTGCAATTGCCCGTGAAAATGGACTTAATACTCTGGCCAAGATAATGATGGCACAAACGGAACATGATATTTCGTTCAGGGCAAATTCGTTTTTGAACGACAAAGTCAGGTCGGCAGAAGATGCACTTGCCGGCGCCCGCGATATTGTTGCCGAATGGGCTAGTGAAAACGAAAAGGCTCGGAATATTGTACGCCGTGGATTCGATTCGGGAGCAGTAATTTCTTCGAAAGTAATAAAGGGAAAGGAAGAAGAAGCCGCCAAATACAGCGATTATTTCGACTGGAACGAACCGCTGAAAAAATGCCCGTCGCACCGTTTGCTGGCCATGCGCAGGGGCGAAAACGAAGGATTTTTGCATGTTTCAATCACTACTGATGAAGAGAGGATTTTAGAAAACCTGATCCGTTTTTTTGTTAAAGGAAATACGGAATGTTCGGAACAGGTTGCACTGGCCGTAAAAGACAGCCTGAAACGCCTGATTCAGCCTTCGATTGAAACCGAATTTTCAAACCTTTCAAAAGAAAAAGCCGACGATGAGGCTATAAAAGTTTTTGCTGAAAACCTGAAACAGCTATTGCTTGCACCACCGTTAGGGCAAAAGCGTATTCTTGCTATCGACCCGGGTTACCGAACCGGCTGTAAGGTTGTGTGTATTGACGAACAGGGAAACCTGCTGCACAACGAAACTATTTACCCTCACAGCCCACATAATGATAAAAAAATGGCTTCAAAAAAACTTACCTCAATGGTAGAAATGTATAAAATTGAAGCCGTTGCAATAGGAAATGGAACAGCAAGCCGCGAAACCGAAACATTCGTTAAAAATCTCAGATACGACCGCCAACTGCGGGTTTATGTGGTGAGCGAAGATGGCGCATCGGTTTATTCGGCTTCGTCGATTGCGCGGGACGAATTTCCTCAGTACGACGTAACTGTTCGCGGCGCTGTATCTATTGGGCGGCGGCTGATGGATCCGCTGGCCGAACTCGTGAAGATCGATCCGAAAAGTATTGGTGTTGGCCAATATCAGCACGATGTTGATCAAAAAAAGCTAAAAACGAGCCTCGATTCGGTAGTTGAGCTATGCGTAAACTCTGTGGGCGTAAACCTGAATACAGCCAGCCGGCATTTGCTTACCTACATTTCGGGACTTGGCTCCAAGCTGGCCGAAAACATTGTGGAATACCGCAAACAAAACGGTGCATTCCGGTCGCGCGATGAGCTGAAAAAAGTACAGAGAATGGGGCTAAAAGCATTTGAACAGGCAGCAGGTTTTCTTCGTATTCCCGATGCCGAAAATCCGCTCGACAATTCAGCGGTTCACCACGAATCGTACAAAATTGTAGAACAAATGGCTAAGGACTTAAAATGCGAACTGAAGGATTTGGTTCGAAACGAAGAAATGGTTTCAAAAATCGATTTTCAAAAATATATTTCCGAAGAAGTGGGATGGCCAACTTTGAATGATATTAAAACAGAACTTCAAAAACCGGGACGCGACCCGCGAAAGCCTGTCAAGGTTTTTGAATTTGACGATAAAATATTTTCAATTGCAGATTTAAAAGAAGGAATGATTATTCCGGGCATCGTGAATAACATTACCAAATTCGGAGCTTTCGTCGATATTGGAGTAAAGCAGTCGGGGTTAATTCATGTTTCGGAATTAGCCGAGCGTTTTGTTTCCGACCCGAATAAAATTGTAAAATTACATCAGCACGTTAAAGTACGGGTTAAAGAAGTTGACGCTGACCGAAAACGAATCCAGCTTTCAATGAAAGGGGTAGAACAAAATTAGTGTTACTTGTTGTGCATTTATAAAGAGCAATAATAGTGTTAATTTCAATATAAAAGCCTCGAAAGTTTTAACCTGCGAGGCTTTTACTTTATGGCTTTATTTTTCAATCTCAGTCGATGCCTGAACTACTAATAAACCGTAAAGTTATAAACGTCTATAACGTTGCCAGCACCGCATGAATTTACAGCATAAGCAGAAATAGTATAAGTACCGGAACTATTGAATTGAATATTGGCAACACTGTAAGTCCCATGGTACGAACGGCTAATTACCGTTCCCCAAACCGCATTTCCATTGTTGTCAAAACCACTTGCTATCCATTCCACTTGGCTTACATCATTTTCAGAATATGCTACCCAATGGTATAAACCTCCATAGCCTCCTTCACAAGCTATATTGGTCAATATGGGCTTCCCAACCCAAACAGGCTTTTTTACATATTCCACTCCGTCAACATTTATTGCTACCCAGCCTGTACCGGAAGTGCTGCTGTTGGCTGCAGAAAAAGTCCTGTTGTGACCACTCGGCGCACCGGCTGTAAGATTGCTACTCCATGCCCATGTATAAGGTACTACTGAAATATTACTGACTGTAAACGTACTGCCACCGGTACAAACAGGATCTGAACCGGTAATAGAGGATAATCCATTATAATAAGTTAAACCTAGTGTCGTAGAATATGGACAATCAGCAACAAGATGCCTGAATCGAGGTCCTCTTCCCCATTTGGAACTAAATGCACTGGTATTTGTTGTATTTGCAGAATGGTCGGCTGAACCATACCAAACTTTAGTTGCTAAGGCAGTATTTGTAGTAGATGCATAGCTTGGGGTGTTGTAGTTGGCAGAAGAAAAATATTTTTGTTCTTCAGGCGAATTCATCCAATATGTAGTACCTCCTGCCCATGCCCACGCATGACAATTATACTTGACGGTTGCTTCCGATTCAAAAGTAAGCCTGTTGCCATATGGTTGACTATACCAATAATTTATTATATCAGATTTGGTAGTTGAACTCCAATCTCCACTTACCCATTGATCCACTGTTACTATACTACTATTTGGGGTGAAAACTGTAGTTGACATATAAACTACATATATCGTTTCGCCAGTTCGGCTCCAATCATAGTAATATTGAGCGTTCGCAACAATCGACCCCAATAACATAATTGTTAATAGAAAATATTTTATTAATTTCATATCGTTATTTTTTATTATCGTTTATAAATTGTCTTGCACATTCTGGAATCAAATAAAAATTATCGAATGGTACAGCATAAACTGCACCCATACCAGCTTCACGTAACATCGGTTTAATGTCATTAACAAAAGGAGTATAATTACTTGACAACATGATGGAAATCATAATATTATAGTCAAGTAAATTTGTGGAAATCATATTGCTGCCATCGTTAAATACATTTGTAAATCCATACTTAAGTCTTTCTAATGCCAATACCATCAATCGAACTTTTTCTGCTACGTTCATATTAGACATACATATCTCGCTTGTCAAAACATAGTCAAATAAATGAAGCCACTTATTTCCCAAGACAAAACCGTCATCTACCGCTTTATATCTATTCGTCTTTAGAGAGCTTAAATACGTTGATATCAAGACAAATGCACAATCACCTCTTTCGAAGAAAGCATTCGTTTCTTTATTATTCCAAAGGTATTCATTGAACTTTGTAACGGAAGGATAGTTAAGGCTATTGGATGGGAAGTTAATAATATATACCTCATTTTTATCCATATTATCTATCAAAGCGTCCAACAATTTATATGTTTTTGATTTGGATACGTTTTGATAGGGAATCATCATGTCCCAATCTTCAAAATACTGTTCAAAAATATCATCATTCTTCGAACAGGAACTAAGTGCAAAAAATATTGCTATTATGTATAAGAATGACTTTTTCATTGAATTAAGTTTCTATTATAAACATAATTATCTATCATTTTACCGATTTCTTCAATTGGCAGCTCTTTGTCTAACCACCATCCCGAGTTTATAAATCTAGCAATAGCTTCCCTGTTTGGAGAAGTTATTAGTTCAGGATATTCTTCCACATCAAGGATACTTGCCATAATTCTGAGAGAAAAAAGCATTTCAGGAAGCGATGCAAAATTCTCGTTATTGAACTTTTCGAAATACTTCGACCTCGCTTCTGTTATTAATTCCAATTTTTGGTCAGGCGTCAAGGATTGTAAAATTTGTTTTTGTGACAACAACAGTTCTATATAAAGCAACTTAAGCGACCAAAATTCATTGGAGTAGGGCAATGTTTTGAAGCCATACAAATTTGCATCCTTATATGCCGCTATCAAACTGCCCCCTGCATCCTCACACGACAAAAGATATCTTAATATGTTGTATCTTGACAACATAACATTAAAACCATCCTGCGGCGTATCCCATGCAGTAAAGTGCCCAAAAGACGGGAATGTAATACACAATCCTATAACTTCTTCGGGAGATAGTTTTGCTAAAATACTTTCCGGAACTTGAATAGCAGTTATGCGTTCTTCTTCTGTTTCTAATGAGTTCCAAAATTCCATACCCGGTTTCACAGGGTAATCCCACGATAATTCACCTGAACGCGTCAAAGGATCTTGAAGTCGTTCGTTTTCCATATCATTTGTAGAGAAATCAGGATTTTTACAGCTCTTAACTGTAAAAAACAATGCGCATATAATACACAATGTTAATATTTTAATATACTTATTCATTTTATTCAAAATTTAAGGATTAATAATGCTAAAAACTTTTTGTTGTTTCTGCAACAGCTATCATTTGTATTCAATTTTTCCTTTTATTAAGATAATACAAACTCAATGCAGATTAGACAACTCGATTTAATTAACAAATAAATATTTGCTCCCATTAAAATGGGAGCCGCGTTTGGGACGGCGTCTTGGCAAATAAGATATGTGTTTAATATGAATCATTGAATGATTTATTTTAGCAACGTGTCAAATATAATACAAAAAAAAATGCAAATGCAAATGCAAATGCAAATATTTTGAAACATTTTTTTCAATAGTGCTTGTTTTTCACAAAAAATTGCTATAAACGCTTAAAGTTTATTGAAAATTGACGGATAAAAACTTGAAAAGTAATAATAACTTGTTGTGTGTCATTCCTAAATGTACAACAGTTAGTGTTATCAAGGAGTAATCCACGAGCCATAATTAATGTGTGGGCGTACATCGGTAACCATCATCCCTGCATTTTGTGCGGCAATAATTCCAAGTACCCCGTCTTCGAAAACCTGGCAATATTGTGGTTCAACGCCAATTAAGCGGGCACATTTTAGGAAAGTATGCGGTTCGGGCTTGTATTTTCTCACATCGTTGGCCGAAACAACAGCATCAAAATATTTGGTAAGATTTAGCACTTCAAGCTGAATTTCGGCGCTTTTTCGTCCGGCGCCGGTGCCAACCGCCATCGGCAATTTGCCGTAATATTTTTTTACTACTGAAACCACTTCGTTGATGGGCTGCAAATTTTGCGCCAATTTCCAGAAAGCTCTCTGTTTAATACGGGCCAAATCCCTTGGGTTGGCTGCAATTCCAAATTGCTCGACTATCTTTTTGGCAAATTCAATGGTTGGCTTGCCGGTCATTTCAACGATAATGTTTGCGTCGAATGCAAACCCGTATTTTTCACCTACAATATTCCACGTTGAAACATGCCCCTGAAGTGAATCAGAGAGTGTTCCGTCCAAATCAAAAATCAACCCTCTTGCGTTTTCTGAAACTTCTATTGCCATTTCAAATAATTTGCCGCCAAAAATAGTGTAACCTTAAATAGTATGATTTTTATCAGGCCTAATTAATCCAGATTTAAAAATGAGTTAATTAAAGAATGAGGAATTAGGAAAACAGGGCAGCGTCCTGAATAATTCATAATTTTACTATACGCCATTAATAAGGGTGTTTATTGATAAGAAATGTTAAAGTCATTGTTTAATCAGTATAATTAATTAAATATTCATCTTACATTTGCAATCCTCTACAAAATGAGGAATACCTATTATTATTGACATTTTGAGAATGGTAAAGAAAGGGAAACAACAGTTATTGGATCAGCGATATTTGAAAATGGCTGCAATATGGGCGCAAAATTCGTATTGCAAAAGAAGAAAGGTAGGCGCTTTGATAGTTAAAGATAAAATGATTATTTCCGACGGGTATAACGGTACACCTGCCGGTTTTGAAAATATTTGCGAAGACGAAGAAAACAGGACAAAATCATACGTGCTTCATGCTGAGGCTAATGCAATTACAAAAGTTGCAAAATCGAATAACAGCAGCGATGGGGCAACTTTATATGTAACTTCGTCTCCTTGTATCGAATGCTCAAAACTCATTATTCAGGCAGGCATAAAAAGAGTTGTTTTTACCGAAAATTACAGGCTCGAAGATGGGATAAACCTGCTTAAAAGAGCAGAAATAGAAGTTGTACAGGTTGATATTACTTTGGGAGGATACGAAGATGAATAAAAAGTGGATACTATTTACTACCATTTTGATGATTATTTCTATTTCAGCGGGAATAATTATAGGTAACACAATGAAAAGCAGGAGCCGATATGTTTTTCCTGTCATGGCAATGGGTAATCTAAGCAAGATTACTACAATCCTCAATTTAGTTGAGCAGGGTTATGTTGACGAAGTTGATATTAATGCCATCACTGAAAAATCAATTCCAAAAATATTAAATAACCTTGATCCACATACAACGTATATTCCGGCTCAAAATATGCAGGAAGTGGAAGAGTATATGCGCGGAAATTTTTCGGGTATTGGCGTGCAGTTTGCCATCCATGACGATACCGTGCGGGTGGTCGAAGTTATTTCAGGAGGCCCGTCAAGTAAGATTGGTATATTGCCCGGCGACAGGATTGTTAGTGTTAACGACTCGGTTATTGCTGGCATAAATATCGACAATAACATGGTTTTAAAATTGCTGCGCGGGCAGAAAAACACAAAAGTGCTTGTTGGCATTAACAGGAAAGGCTACGGCGAAGATCTGAAATTTGAAATAACCCGCGGCGATATTCCAATATACAGTGTTGATGTTTCGTACATGATAGACAAAGAAACTGGTTTTATTAAAATAAGCCGTTTTTCAGATACCACCTACGATGAATTCATGGATAGCATGAGAAAAATTTCGAAACAGGGCGCCACAAAGGTAATTATTGATTTGCGGCAGAACACAGGAGGTTTATTGTCAAGCGTTTTACGCATGCTCAATGAATTTCTTGAAAAAGGAGAACCGATTTTATATACCGAAGGGTTGAACCAACCCCGTAAAACATACGATGCATCGGGAAGGAATACATGGAAAGACATGAAAGTTTACGTTGTTATTGACCAGTATTCAGCATCGGCCAGCGAAATATTTGCAGGCGCCATTCAGGATAACGACCGGGGAATTATCATAGGAAGACGCTCGTTCGGGAAAGGACTTGTTCAGGAACAAATTCCGTTAATGGACGGATCGGCGCTGCGCCTTACCGTAGCCCGTTTTTATACTCCAAGCGGACGCTGTATTCAAAGCCCGTACGAAGATGAAGACGAAAACGAAGAATATTACAGGCAGTTAAATGAACGCCTTCGCAGTGTGGAACAGCTTGTTGCCGACAGTATTCATTTTATTGATTCGCTGCAATATACAACCAAAGGCGGACGAACTGTTTTTGGCGGCGGCGGAATTATGCCCGACTTTTTTGTTCCGGTTGACACCACAGGTAATTCAGAATACTACAGGCAGGTAGTAACGAAAAGATTGATTAATTCTTTTTCTTATAATTACGCCGATGAACATCGCGATAAGCTTACGGCTCTGGGCAATGCCGAAGAAATTGAATCGTACCTCGACAGAAACAGGATTATGGATGAATTCATCAACTATGCATCAGAAAAAGGCGTTCCAAAAGACGACGCAGGGCTTAAAGAATCGGGATTTATCATTCAAACTCAGTTGAAAGCATATATTGCCACGAATATTATCGGAGAAGAAGGGTATTATCCTATCATAAAACAAATTGATAAAACCTTGCTGAAAGCCATTGAAATCGCAAATCAGAATATTTTGGTGGAAAATATAAATAAAACTTTATTTTAGCCGATCTTATATGTGCCTTTATAACAATGAATAATTATATTTGCACCGCTTAAAAAAAGAACAAAAAAGTTTTATTAAAAAACATGATAAATATTACCTTTCCCGACAACCATATTGTAGAATTTTCGGAAGCCGTAAACGGTTATGAAATAGCAATGTCTATTTCGCCCCGTTTGGCAAAGGATGTTTTATCGGTTTCTGTTAACGGCGAAGTTTGGGATTTAACAAGGAAAATAACCGAAAACGCAAGTATAAAACTTTTTACTTGGGACGACAGGGAAGGCAAAGAAACATTTTGGCACACATCGGCACATTTGATGGCCGAAGCTATTGAGTTTTTTTACCCGGGAACAAAATTTGGCATTGGCCCAACTGTAGATTCCGGATTTTACTACGACGTTGATATACCCGGCGGAGAACAGCTTTCGGAAAAAGATTTGCAGAAGATTGAACAAAAAATGCTCGAACTGGCACGCCAAAATAACGAAGTTTCGCGTTCTGAAATCTCAAAGGCCGATGCTCTGAAGATGTTTGCCGAAAAAAATGATGAGCTTAAACAGGAGCTGATAAGCGAACTTGAAGACGGAACCATAACCTTATATCATCAGGGAAATTTTACCGATTTGTGCTGTGGCCCACACCTGCCAAATACCGCACATATCAAGGCTATAAAGCTAACCTCGCTGGCCGGTGCATACTGGCGGGGCAACGAAAAAAATAAAATGCTTACCCGCGTTTACGGCATTTCATTCCCAAAACAAAAGATGCTCGACGAGTATCTTGTAATGATTGAGGAAGCCAAAAAACGCGATCACCGGAAAGTGGGCAAGGAAATGGAACTTTTTGCTTTTTCCGAATCGGTGGGACAGGGGTTGCCTCTTTGGCTGCCTAAAGGCACTCAGCTGCGTATGCAGCTTGAAGATTTTCTGAAAAAAGTCCAGAAAAAGTATGGATACGAACAGGTAATGACTCCACACATCGGCGATGTTAATCTGTATAAAATTTCGGGGCATTACGAAAAATACGGACAGGATTCGTTTCAGCCTATCTCTACGCCGGTTGAAGGCGAGTCGTATCTGCTGAAACCTATGAACTGTCCGCATCACTGCGAGATTTATAAAATTCGCCCAAAATCATATAAAGATCTTCCGGTACGAATGGCAGAATTTGGTACGGTTTACCGGTACGAAATGAGCGGCGAACTTCACGGATTAACGCGGGTTCGCAGTTTCACTCAGGACGATGCCCATATTTTTTGCCGTCCCGATCAGTTAAAAGACGAATTCAAAAAGGTTATCGATATAATTTTTATCATTTTCAAAGCGTTGGAATTTGAGAACTACACAGCTCAGATTTCGTTGCGCGACCCCAATAATTCGGATAAATATATCGGCTCAAAAGAAAACTGGGACAAGGCCGAGCAAGCAATTGTTGAAGCTTGTGAGGAAAAAGGCCTGAGTACTGTAACCAAACTTGGCGAGGCGGCCTTTTATGGGCCAAAACTCGACTTTATGATTAAGGATGCGCTGGGAAGAAGCTGGCAGCTTGGAACTATTCAGGTTGATTATAATTTGCCGGAACGTTTTGGTCTTGAATACATTGGCGCCGACGATAACCGCCATCGCCCTGTAATGATTCACAGGGCCCCGTTTGGCTCAATGGAACGCTTTGTTGCCGTTTTAATCGAACACACTGCCGGAAAATTCCCGTTATGGCTCACTCCTGAACAGGTTATTATTTTACCAATCAGTGAAAAATATAATGATTATGCGAAAAAAGTTTCAAATATTCTAAATATTTCTGATATTCGCAGCGTTGTTGACGACCGTAATGAAAAGATTGGCAGAAAGATACGCGACAACGAATTAAAAAGAATACCTTATTTGCTGATTGTAGGAGAGAAAGAAGCAGAAACAGAAACCGTTTCAGTCCGCCGCCAGGGAGAAGGAGATAGAGGAATAATGAACACAAGAGAATTTGCTGACTTTGTGTTAAATGAAATAAGAGATCAATTATCAGGATTGTATAACTAATATTAGGAGGAACTTACAATAATTATTAAGAAAAGAACTCCGGGCAGTGCCAACCAAAATAGGAGGGAACAGGAACCGGAACACAGGATTAACCAGAAAATAAGAGTGCCTCAAGTAAGGCTGGTAGGAGACAATATCGAAAATACGGGTATTTATTCTTTGAGTGAGGCATTACGTATTGCAGACGAATTGGAATTGGATTTGGTCGAAATTTCGCCTAAAGCCGATCCTCCTGTTTGTAAAATAATTGATTATTCGAAGTTTCTTTACCAGCAGAAAAAGAAACAAAAAGAAATGAAAGCTAAATCGGTTAAAGTTGTGGTCAAGGAAATACGTTTCGGGCCGCAAACCGACGAGCACGATTTCAATTTTAAATTAAAACACGCAGAGAAATTCCTTAAAGAAGGAGCTAAAGTTAAAGTTTTCGTATTTTTTAAAGGAAGATCAATTTTGTTTAAAGAGCAGGGCGAGATTTTATTGCTCAAACTTGCAACTTCGCTCGAAGAGATTGGTAATGTTGAACAGTTGCCAAAATTGGAAGGGAAACGAATGATAATGTATATTTCACCAAAAAAGAAATAATATAGTTCTTTGAAAGAATTATTAATTACGTAGCGTTATGCCAAAAATGAAAACTAATTCCGGAGCCAAAAAACGTTTCAGGCTCACCGGAACAGGAAAAATTAAAAGGAAACATGCTTACAAAAGCCACATTTTGACTAAAAAAAGTACAAAACGTAAACGCAACTTGACCAGTTGGACTACCATTGACAAAACCAACGAAAGTAACGTTAAGCTTATGTTGAACATGAAGTAATTCCTTTATTTAGAAGTAAAAAAAGTTATTAACCGGATAATTGTGCTTTAAAGTATTTTTGTTGAATAACAAAAGGCGCCAATTATCAAAAAAATTAAAAGTATGCCAAGAAGTGTAAATAATGTAGCATCACGGGCCCGAAGAAAAAAATTGCTAAAAAGAACGCGTGGTTATTTCGGCTCCCGTAAAAATGTCTGGACGGTTGCAAAAAATACCTGGGAAAAAGGCCAGCAGTATGCTTACCGTGATAGAAAAGCGAAAAAAAGATCGTTCCGCGCATTGTGGATTCAGCGAATTAACGCTGCCACACGTTTGGAAGGAATGTCGTATTCTCAATTCATGGGATTGTTAAAAAAGAACGATATTGAAATTAACAGGAAAGTTTTGGCTGATTTGGCCATGAACCAGCCTGAAGCGTTCAAAGCAATCGTTGAAAAAGTAAAATAACAACTGTATTATATTTTTGGTGAAATAAAAAAGCCCGATAAATTTTTATCGGGCTTTTTTTCAACATACTCCCTTAATGCAGGGTAGCTGAAAAATAAGTTTCGGTCAATAAAATGAGTGTTGAAAGTAAAAACTCTCAGCATCAAGTGCTTTATCAGAACTTGTATGCTAATCCTATTGCGAAATTTAAACTGTTGTCTAAAAAATTGCTGTAGCCCTTATACATTTTTACACGTACTTCACCGTTCAACAACAGATTTGATGATAACTCATAATCAATACCACCGCCGAGCGACAGCACAAAATTAATGTCAGAAAATGAATAGTAGGAATTACTCCAATTACTGCCCACAACACCGACTCCAACAGATGGATATAGGTTAACTTGGCTGGCTAAAGGAAACAGGTAATGAAAGTAAGCGCTTGCGTCCCAGTAGCTATCATAGATCTTTTTCACAAAATAATCAAATTCGCCTGCCACACGAATAGGGTCGGTTACATTGTAAAAAAACTTTGCACCCATGCCCACACTAACGTTTTCGTTGACCAAATTGCCGCCGACAGCCTTGTCTCCCCGTTGCTGGGCTACTGCCGTAACACTCATTGTTATCGCCGCGATTACTACAATCGCTATTTTCTTTAGATTGATTACCATTGTTCTGAAAATTAATTATACGAAAATACAAATTTACTTTAATATTCAACTTTTCAACTCTCAATTTTCAATTCATTTTTCCGCTCTTTGGTTCATGCGTTTTACAAAGGACGTAAGATAATGTTTCTGTACCCCAACAAACATGCCAAAAAAATTTTCTGAACTTGATAGATTGACATCTGAATGCAATTTTATTTCGCAAAATTATTAAGAAAAATTTTGAAGATTATTCGGGTTGAATAAACTGCATGTTTCGTTTTAATCTGCTGAAACCGGTTCGTTTTACGGCCGAATTTTTAAATAGTGTATTAAAAAGCGGCTGCTTTATTTGGTGCCATTCACTTTTTGAGAGCTGCAACAAATCAGGCTGCGGGTCAAAATCGGGTTCGTTATGTGGCTTCGACTTCAGGTTCCACGGGCAAACATCCTGACAAATGTCGCAGCCAAAAATACGGTTTTCAAATTTTCCTTTCAGGTTTTCGTCCAAATTGCCTTTCACCTCGATGGTTTGGTACGAAATGCACTTTCGGGCATCCACCACACGATTAGCCAAAATTGCTGAGGTAGGGCAGGCATCGACGCAACGGATACAGGTACCGCAATGGTCGCGTACAGGTTTGGGTTCATCATAAGGAAGTTCAACATCCAGAACGAGTTCGCCGATAAAAAAAAAGCTGCCGTGATTTATCGAGATCAAATTGCTGTTTTTGCCAATCCAGCCTAATCCGGCACGGCGTGCCCAGGCGCGTTCCAGAATTGGCGCCGAATCGATAAACGCCCGCGCACTGCAGGGTTTTATTTCGGTTTGAATAAAAGAAAGCAGTTTTTTAAGTTTGCCTTTCAGCACAAAATGATAATCGGTTCCGTAAGCATATTTCGAAATAACCGGCGCTTCGCAGTCGGTTTGCGTTTGCCGGGGATAATAGTTCAAAAGAACAATAATCATTGATTTTACATTTTCAAACAGCAATTGAGGGTTCAGCCGTTTTTCTACATTCCGTGCCATGTAATCTAACTGACCGTGCATTCCATTTTTAAGCCAGGTCGTTAAATGCTCTTTTTCTTCATAAAGTTCGCTGATTGGAATAATTGCGCAATCCAGAAAACCCAGCTCTTTTGCTTTTGCCTTTATTTTTTGTGATATGTTGCCTTGAGTTTGCATCTATTTTGAAACTGCCTGACTAATAGAGTTTCACAACTCCTAAGGAAGAAGTTTTTTCTAAAAGAAACCCAGTTCCAGCCGGGCTTCCTCACTCATCATCGACTTGTCCCACGGCGGGTCGAAAGTAAGATCTATATTCACATTCTCAATACCCTCAACTATGCGGGCGGCCTGGGTAATATCGGCTACAAGTATATCTACCATAGGGCAACCCGGTGCAGTGAGTGTCATTATGATATTGGCGTTGTTATTTTCATCAACATCAACGTTGTAAATTAGCCCCAAATCGTAAATATTTACCGGAATTTCAGGATCATAAACCTCTTTAAGATTATTTATGATTAAGTCAATTCTCTTATCCATTTTAGTTTCCTTCTTCTTATTTTGCAATACTGTTATAGGCAACAGCATATAAGCGTATTTGTTTTATCATGGCCAGCAGTCCGTTCGAACGTGTTGGCGACAGGTGTTGCCTGAGTCCCAGCTCATCAATAAAAAACAATTCGTTTTCTAATAATTCCTTCGGCGTTCTTCCCGAAACAACCCGCAGAAGCAGTGCTACCAGCCCTTTCACTATTACAGCATCGCTTTCGCCGCGAAACCATATTTTCCCGTCATTCATTTCGGCAACCAGCCACACCCGCGACTGGCAGCCTTTTATCAGATTCCGGTCGTTTTTGTTTTTTGCGTCGAGTGGTTTCAGTTCATTGCCCAGTTCAATCAGGTATGAATATTTGTCCATCCAGTCTTCATATACCGAAAACTCTTCAATAATTTCTTCCTGAACTTTTTGTATCGACATTTTGCTTATTAAATAAAGTATGCAAAGTTCGAAAAATTTTAAATTCACACAACCGGTCATGCAAATTGTCTCTTCAGATTAAATTTTTCCGGTTTCAATTCCTTCGTAAAAACGTTTTTCAATCAATTTGCTCTTTTTTATTGTAGTTCTAAGCCATTTCAGTTTAATTTCATTTTTTTCATCCTGTGTAAACTTCCAGTTAATATTCTCTGCACTTCTCAGCCTGTTTGCAAGTTCATGCATAACCAATGCAGTCGAAACCGAGATATTAAAACTTTCAGTAAAGCCAAACATGGGTATTTTTACAAACTCGTCGGCATTGTTACTGATAATTTCAGAGATACCGGGTTTTTCGGAACCAAAAACAAAAGCTGCTTTTCCTTTCGAAAGATTGAAATCGGGTAACAAATTATCATTGCAGTGGGGTGTGGTTGCCACAATGCGATAACCTTTTTTTCGTAATATTTTAATGGCTTCGAGCGAATTATTTTCTTTTTTGTGATATCGATGAAGGGTCAGCCATTTTGCCGCACCCATGTCAACTTCTTTATCAACCTTGAATATATTTCGGTTTTCAATAATATGTACGTTTTGGATCCCAAAACAGTCGCACGAACGCAATACTGCGCTTGCATTCTGGGGCTGATAAATATCTTCCAAAACAACAGTTATATAATTGGTACGGTTGTCAAGTACCCTGTCGAAAAGTGCGAGACGTTCGGGAGTTACACACGACGATAAAAAGTCAAGAAGTTTTTCATCCATAAAATCAATATTTGTGAAACAAAAAAGGGAAGCTTGCAAACTTCCCTTTTCTCATAATCCGTTACAGTTATAATACTGCATCTGACAATTCTGCACCAGCTTTAAATTTTACTACTTTTTTAGCAGCAATTTTAATCTCTTTTCCTGTTTGAGGATTTCTACCTGTTCTGGCTCCACGTTTAGAAACTGAAAACGAGCCAAAACCAATAAGAGCAACCCTGTCTCCGCTTTTTAATGCGTCGGTAGTTGCAGAAACGAATGCATCAAGAGCTTTTTTAGCATTAGCTTTAGTTAGGCCAGCTCCGGCGGCCATTGCATCAATTAGTTGTGCTTTGTTCATACGGCAAAAATTTAAAAAAATTATTAAAAAATTAAGTATTTTAATACAGTTTTTCTGAAAAATAAAAAATCAAAAACATAAAAGTATAAAAAACTTTTGTTATTCATCACAAAATATTAGTAGAATTAATAGTTTTAGTGAACTTTTTTAAAATTTGGCTAAGTTCTGAAAATTGTTTTTTAAAAACAAACTTGTATATCATTTTTTAGAAAAAAATTATTTTTCAATTAAAAGGTTTTTGCGGTAATAAAAAAAAATCTACTTTTGTCGCGCCTGGAGAGATGGCAGAGTGGTCGATTGCGGCGGTCTTGAAAACCGTTGAACTGAGAGGTTCCGGGGGTTCGAATCCCTCTCTCTCCGCAGAAAGCCTTAAGACAAAAGGTGCCAAAAGTAAGTCAAGCCCTACAAATTCAGTGAGTTTGTGGGGTTTTTGTTTTTTATTCTGTCGGGAGGTAAAGCCATCGAAAAGAAAAAAAAAGACACACTTTGGGGACTAAATCATGACCTGTTCCATTAACACCAAAACAGGTCACAGAATGTCCGAATTTGGCAGTGTGTATGTACTTAATGTTAAATCTGTTGTAAATAGAACCTCTTTATTTATACACTTTCCCTTTTAAATAGCTGTTTAGTTTGTGGTGGATTCCTTCGGAGTATTTATGTACAAAACGTTTGTTTTCAACACCCAGAATCCACTTGACTCCTGTCGCTTCGCCGGCAATAAACACCTCGTCGGCATCAAAAATATCTTCTTTTTTCAAATCTTCGGTTTCCGAAATTACAAACCCCATATCGCGGGCAATGTCAATAATTATTTCGCGGAGAACATCTTCGTAACTGCCTGTTGTCAGCGATGGCGTAAAAAACGTTTTGCCGGTTATTGCATACAGATTTGCAAAAATAGCTTCACAAACCGATTTATTTTCATTCAGAATAAGCGAATTTTGGAAATAAGAGCCGCGATTCTGAGCAGTCACAACCTTCCAGAACATTTCATTATAAAACGAGTAACGATAATACTCGTTTCTGCTGAATTTTACGATATCGGAAAAGTTGACCAAAATTCCCCGTGCCGTCAACGGAAAATCAAAATTCTCCGACGATTCGCTTAAAATCAGGGTATTCAATTTACTTTCCTGCCAGAAAATATAAAAATGCACATACCCCGAACGGTAAAACTTATTTTTGTTCAGCATCCGTTTAACAATGCGAAAAAGTTCGTTTTTGTCGTTCAGCAATGCAGGGCAAGGCAATTTCAATATTTCAACTTGCTGAATGAGCAGGTTGATGTTTTCGTTGAAAAGCGGTATTCCTCCATGCCCAAACCAGAATTTTTGCGAGATAACTACTTTTTCTTCCCAAAAAAGAAAAGAAAGGTTAGGCTCGTTTCTTTCAACTACTTCTCCGTTAAGTATTACAAATCTGTTCATTACAAAAAGGCAAACAGTTTATTAATAAATGTTTCAAATAAATCGGGTTTCAGCATAACAGGGAAAAGAAACCCGAATAACGCTCCTAAAAAATGGGCGTCGTGGGCAATATTGTCGTTTTCGCGTTTACTCATCTGATATGAATATGCAAGGTAAATAACGGCAAACAAAATTCCGGGAAGCGGCAACACGAAAAAGATTAATATTTTCTGAAGCGGATCAAAAAAGATGAAGGCGAACAAAACTGCCGAAACTGCACCCGAAGCGCCAACAGCGTTATAGTAATAGTTATTATGGTGCTTTATGAGGCTCCAAATGTTAGAAACCAAAATCCCTCCAAAATAAAGAAGAATATAAAGCATGTTGGCCTTAATGCCAAAATAATAACCGAAATAACTTTCAATTATCGGCCCAAAAAAATATAACACCAGCATATTTACTATCAGGTGCGGCCAGCTGGCATGAACAAACGCATGGGTAACCAGACGATAGTATTCTTTGCCCTGAACAATTTTTGCGGCATTGAACCGCAACTTTTCCATTAAATTTGTACTCTGAAATGCCAGATACGAAACCAGAGCCGTAACACCTATAATAAGCCAGGTAATCATTTAGTGAAGAATTTTGTAAATCATTTCTTTTTGTAAATCAGCCGAATCAACCATTGTTGAGATGTCGGAGCCTTTACTTTTCATATCGTACTCGCGCAAAATCCCGAAAATTTCATAAAGTTTCGTGGGCGAATACTTTTTGGCTGCGGCAATGTACGACTTGGCAATAAAAGGAGGAACGTACAGTTCGGCGCTTACGCCACGCTCCGATTTATCAGTCAGGAAATGATAGGTGAATAACTTTGAAAAATAAAAATACAGGTTTGAGATGGTCTTTGGAAATGGATTTGCCGCAGGATTGGCTCCAAAATAATTGATAATTTGGTTGGCTTTATATATGTTTCTTTCGCCAAGTGCGTTTTGCAGCTCATAAAGATTAAATTCCTTGCTCAGTCCAATATTTTTTTCAATATGTTCGGGAGTTATTTTGTTGGTTTCCTTAACGGCAATTATCAATTTTTCGAGTTCGTTGGCCACTTTTCCAAGGTCATTCCCCAAATACGATGTAAGAATTTGAGCTGCCTGCGGCGAAATGGAATATTCTTTTTGGGCAAGGTACTTTTCAATCCATTCAGGCATTTTATTCTCGCGTATCCTTTCGGAAGTGTAAATTACGCCGTTTGCTTTAATAGCTTTTGCCAAAGCTTTGCGGGCATCAAGGTTTTTGTATTTGTAATTCAGCACTAAGATTGTCGATTTCAGCGGTTTTTCGACATAAGAGGCTAAGTTCTCGATATTATTCAGACTTTGCGCCTCTTTTACAATTATCACCTGCTGGCTTGCCATCATCGGGAAACGCAGTGCGCTTTCAGCAATGGTTCGCGCATCAGAATCCTTGCCGTAAAAAACAGTCAGGTTAAACGCTTTTTCGGCATCCGAGAGTACATTTTTTTCGATATAATCCGTTATTATATCGATATAATAAGGCTCCTCACCCTGCAACAGATAAACAGGATGGTAAATCTTTTTTTTCAGATTTTGAATTATTGTGCCAAATTCCATATTAAAATCTCAAATGTTTCACGGAAAGTCCGTTGTTTTTAATTTCGAGCAGAGCATCAATTCCTGCCTTTAGGTGCATATCAACAAAATTTGCGGTTACCTTTTTATCGCTTTCCTCTGTTTTCACTCCCGAAGAAATCATTGGCTGATCAGAAACCAGCAGAAGAGCCCCTGTGGGTATCTGGTTGGCAAAACCGACAGTAAACATGGTTGCCGTTTCCATATCTATAGCAATTGCACGCGTTTTTGTGAGATATCTTTTAAACTTGTTGTCGTATTCCCAAACACGGCGGTTTGTAGTGAAAACCACTCCTGTCCAGTAGTCCTGTCCCAAGTTTAGTAAAATATGCGAAATTGCTCTTTGCAGGTTGAATGCCGGCAAAGCGGGTACTTCGGGTGGAAGGTAGTCGTTAGAAGTGCCATCATTGCGGATGGCGGCAATAGGCAGGATTAAATCGCCCAATTTGTTTTTTCGTTTCAGTCCGCCGCATTTCCCCAAAAACAATACGCTCTCCGGTTTTATTGCGCTCAATAAATCCATGATAGTTGCTGCGTTTGGACTGCCCATTCCAAAGTTGATAATCGTTATCCCATTGGCTGTTGCGCTGGGCATGTTGCGGTTTTCACCATCGATAGCAACGTCAAAACGCTGTGCAAAATTTTCAACATAATTCTGAAAATTGGTAAGCAAAATGTAGTTCCCGAATTCTTCCAACTGTTTTCCGGTATAGCGGGGAAGCCAATTTTCAACAATATCTTTTTTTGTCTTCATAAAATTGTTTTTCTTTATAAGCGAAATAAATGTTCCTTTTCGGGCTGATACAAATGTACATTTTTAGTTTTTGCCAGCCAAAAGGAACTTAAAAGATAAATCATTTTTAATGCATTATGCAACAACTGAATTTACCTGAATATCCGTTAAAAATAAAAAATGAAAACGGAAGAACTATGGTTTTCGATGTAATTCGTAAAAAATTTGTGGTTTTAACACCCGAAGAATGGGTACGACAACATTTTATTCAATTACTGATTCAGGAAAAAAATTATCCGTCGGCATTGATGGCTGTGGAAAAACAGTTAACGATAAACAGCCGGCTCCGGCGTTTCGACCTTTTATCATACAACCGAAAAGGCGAACCACTGTTAATTGCTGAATTTAAAGCCCCCGGTGTAAATATTTCGCAGGAAACATTCGATCAGGCAGTGCGCTACAATATGGCGCTTAAAGTAAAATATATTGTAATTTCAAACGGTATGCAGCATTTTGCCTGCGAAATTGTTTACGGAAAAAACAGTTTTACTTTTTTGAAAGAAATTCCTGAGTTTATATAAAACCATTAATGTGCCTAAGATATTGGGCTTTTACTATGGTAAATTAAAATACCTTCGGGTATAAATTTTTCAAAATTTACCGGTAAATGGTGAAAAATACCATAAACAGCAGAACCGCTGCCCGACATGGACGCATACACAGCTCCTGTTTCGTAGAGTTTTTCCTTTAACTCCTTAATTACAGGAAAAGCCTTGAAAATATATTTCTCGAAATCGTTAACAACGGTTTCTTTCCAGTTTTCAATCGGCAAACAACATAAATTTCGCAAGTCGAAATCAGGTTTTACAGAGGAAATATTTTTATAGGCTTCTGCAGTACTTACCATTGCGGGAGGTTTTAGAATTACTATTTCATATTGAGAAAGGTCTATATTTATTGACACTAACTCGTTACCTTTTCCTGTTGCAAAAGCAGGTTTATTCTCAATAAAAAAAGGACAGTCGGCTCCTATCAATGCTGCATAATATTTCAATTTTTCAGCCGAAATGCCAAGATTAAAAAATGAATTTAGAGTCTTGAGCGTAAAAGCGGCATCAGAAGAACCGCCTCCCAGTCCGGCGCCCAAAGGGATGATTTTGTGTAAATGAAATTTTATTTCGGGGAGATTGAAATCTTTTTTTAAAATTCGATATGCTTTTAAAATCAGATTGTCATCTGTGTTTCCGTCAATTTTAATTCCTGTTGTTGAAAGTTCAGTTTTTTCTGAAATTACAAACTCAAGCGCATCAAACAGTTTTACCGGATAAAATACAGTTTCGATATTGTGGTAGCCATCATTACGTTTTGACACCACATTTAAGCCGATATTTATTTTCGCATTTGGAAAAACAATCATGTCAATTAAGATAAAAGCTTTTTCACTTGCCTTTTTTATTTTTTGCTGAAAATCTGTTAATCCGTTGTGTTATTCCGAAAGCGTTTCGCATTTGCACACAAGATTCCTATCGCCGAAAGCATCATCAATTCTGCCAACTGATGACCAGAATTTATTTTCAACAATCCATTTGAGCGGAAATGCTGCTTTTTGTCTCGTATATTTATGATTCCACTTATCTGCGGTAACAACTTTTACGGTATGAGGTGCATTTTTCAGTAGATTATCTTCCTTATCGGCGGTTCCGTCTCTTATCTCCTGTATCTCGTTCCATATTGATTTCATGGCGCTTATAAACCTGTCGAGTTCCTGAATCGATTCCGATTCCGTTGGCTCCACCATGAGCGTTCCGTGAACGGGAAACGACAATGTGGGTGCATGAAAACCATAATCCATCAGTCTTTTTGCAATATCGGCTTCGGTTATTCCGGTTTCGGATTTGAAAGGTCGGCAGTCGAGTATCATCTCGTGGGCAACAAAACCTTCGGCGCCGGTGTAAAGCGTTTCGAAGCACCCTTTCAGTTTGACTGCAATATAGTTAGCATTCAGGATTGCCATTTTCGTAGCCGCTGCAAGCCCTTCGGCGCCCATCATCATTATATAGGCGTGCGATATTGTGAGGACATGAGCGCTTCCGTACGGAGCAGCCGACACCGCCGTAACACCATGACTTCCACCGGTATTGACAACAGGATGCGCCGGCATAAACTCGGCTAACTTGTCGTTGCACAATATAGGACCTGCGCCGGGACCGCCGCCGCCGTGGGGTATTGCAAACGTCTTATGCAGATTGAGATGGCAAATATCGGCGCCAATTGCCCCCGGACTTGTAAGCCCCACCTGCGCATTCATATTGGCTCCGTCCATGTAAACAAGCCCGCCGTTGTTGTGAATTATCTTTACGATTTCCGTAACGTCCTCCTCAAAAACGCCATGCGTTGATGGATATGTAATCATCAGGCAGGCAAGGTTATCGCTGTTTGCTTCGGCTTTTGCCTTCAAATCGGCGAGGCTGATATTCCCCTTTTCATCGCAGTTTACAGGCGTTATTTTCATACCTGCCATAGCCGCGCTCGCGGGATTTGTGCCATGTGCCGATGTCGGAATAAGCGCAACATTCCTTTTTTCATCGCCTTTTGCAATGTGATATTCGCGAATAACCATCAGTCCGGCATATTCGCCTGCTGCTCCCGAATTTGGTTGGAACGATATTGATTGAAAGCCTGTTATCTCTTTAAGGGCTTCGCCAAGTTCGTCCATAATTTTGGCATATCCCGAAGCCTGCTCTGCCGGAACAAAAGGGTGAATATCGGCAAATTCCGACCAACTCATTGCAAACATTGCCGTTGCGGGATTAAGTTTCATTGTGCACGAGCCAAGCGGTATCATACTGTGCGTAAGAGAAATATCCTTGCGCTCAAGCATCTTGATATAGCGCATCATTTCGGTTTCGCTGTGATAAGCGTTAAAAACTCTTTCCTGAAGAAATGGCGATTTTCGCAAAAATTCTTCCTTAATATTTTCGGATTGTGCGCTATTAATTACAGTATGCGGCTTACCAATAATTCGGGCAAAAATATGAACGATGGTCTCTATCTCTTTCGTTGTAGTAATCTCGTCGAGGCTGATGTTCACAGTATTATCATCGGGATAATAAAAGTTCATCATTGCTTCGTGAGCAAGTTGTTTTACATTATCGGCAGTTATGCCGACGGGCAGTTTTATTTTCAGCGTGTCGAAAAAATCGGAATGCGACTGCTCGTAGCCAAGTTCACGCATATATATATATAAGGTATATGCCGATTTGTGAATATGCGCCGCAATTCGTTTAAGTCCCTCGGCGCCATGATATTGTGCATACATTCCCGACATCGTTGCCAACAAAGCCTGCGAAGTGCAAATATTCGAAGTAGCCCGCTCGCGTTTAATATGCTGCTCGCGCGTTTGAAGTGCCATTCGTAGTGCCCTGTCGCCTTGCGCATCAATGGATACGCCGATTATTCTGCCCGGCATATTTCTTTTCAATTCGTCTTTTGTCGCAAAAAAACCTGCGTGAGGTCCGCCAAACGACATCGGCAAGCCCATTCGTTGAGTTGAGCCGACAACAACATCTGCACCCCATTCGCCCGGCGGAACAAGCAATGCCAAACTCAAAAGGTCGGCGGCAGCGCAGACTAACAATCCCGCCCTGTGAGCCTCGTATGTAAATGAACGGTAGTCGTTTATCTGTCCCGATGCGGCGGGATACTGCACAATGGCACCAAAAAAAGACGTGTCGAACTGCGCAGACGAATATTTGCCAATCGCTAACTCAATGCCGAGCGGCGCCGACCGTGTTTTAAGAACATCGAGCGTTTGCGGGAAAATATCTTCATCGACAAAAAACCTGTTTGCGCCGGCTTTTACCGCCTCGCGCGATCGTGCATTGAACATCATTGTCATTGCTTCGGCAGCGGCGTTGGCTTCGTCGAGCATCGAAGCGTTTGCAATGTCCATTCCCGTCAAACCGGTTATCATGGTTTGAAAATTGAGCAGCGCCTCGAGCCTACCCTGCGAAATTTCAGCCTGATAGGGCGTGTATGAAGT
>Ga0082212_10001890_pt1 | contig 30781 bp, 20 predicted proteins | sample TergutNt197P3_FD_71548 | JGI IMG/M metagenome (GOLD analysis project Ga0082212, IMG submission 71548) | Neocapritermes taracua P3 segment gut microbial communities from Petit-Saut dam, French Guiana - Nt197 P3 | ecosystem: Host-associated > Arthropoda: Insects > Digestive system > Gut ...
AACGCAACGGCTCCCCCTCGGGGGAGCAAAAGACGGCAACTGTTGTTTGCATGATTAAATGCAACAGCCCAGTTCCTGAAAGTTTGCATGATTAAATGCAACTCACACTGCCAACCCCGGTTGCATTTAACTTGTCAACTTACCATAAAACGAGGGTGTCAATACGGCACTCTATTTTCGTTTGCAATTTCCCCATCATTTTGCTATACTGTCAGCATAAGCTGTGCCTATGACGAAACAGGAGAGGAGGTTTCGATACAATGAAGACAAACAACGCCAACAAAACTCAGCGGTTAAAATCAAGACGGGCAAAACTGTTAATAACGGTGCTGGTCGCATGCCTGCTCATCAGCATGTTTCCGCTGAGTTCGTTCAGCAGTTCGGGAATGCCATGGTGGTTCTACCCTCCCCCTGAAGGGTATGTGCCGCGAATTAACCCCGTAAGTTTTGAGGTTTTCCTCACGCAGGAGTACAGTTTGTTGGACATAGGTGACATTAGGCTTATGTTTGACGGCATGGGGATTCGCAGCATCACCGATCGGAATGGAAAACTTATTAAAGATCCCGATCTGCCCAAAGATTTTCAGCGATTGCTGATTCTTTTCACCGAAGAGCAGGGCGTAAGCAGCGTGATTGACGCTGTGGCGAGAGTCGGCATGCTGAGTTTCGTGTCTGAAGCCAGATTGCTTTGGTCAAGCACCTATCTGTTTGGCTCGCAAAACCCGCCGGAAGGCGCCTTTTCGCCCGAAAAAGTTCTGGTTGTCCTCGAAAGAAGTTGCAATCTTTTAGACATGGAGACATTGGGGACCTTGTTCGAAGGAATGGGGTTTTGCGAAATCAGGGACCTAACAGCGCGCTCCTTGGAGAGGCGAAAAACTATTGAAGGCTATGATTTCAGCAAATTCAACAGGATTCTGGGGATTACCCTTGAAAATCCCAGTGAGGCTAATGTTATTACCGCAATCAACAATTTGATGAAGAAGGACTTCGTCCGCAACGCGGAACCAAGTTTTCGAAGATATGTTTTAGACGTAGCCATCGGGACAAACGACCCCGAACCCCAGTGGAACCTAGTGAACATCAATGCAGGCGCCGCGTGGGCAAAATACGGCGCAAATGCGGCAAATGTCAGGGTTGCAATCGCTGACACGGGCATCTCGCCCCATGGAGACTTGGATGTCAACCTTGCTGAAGGGCTTTATTTCCCCGACTTGGACGACACTTATTACGGCACTGTCGATTATTTCTTCGGCCATGGCTCGCACGTGGCGGGAATTGTCGGTGCAGTCGGAAACAACGGTATAGGCATCAGCGGTGTGGCGCACCAAGTGGAGCTGGTTCCCTACAAGGTCGCGTTCGACTCTGACAACGGGCCAGTTTTCTACGATTACGCAATTGTCGATGCTGTAGATTACGCAGACGGCGACGGCATTGATGTGATTAACATGAGTTTCGGAGACTATGTGCCAAATTCCGCCATTTACGCAGCTATAGAGAATTATCCGGGGCTGGTGGTTTGCGCAGCGGGAAACGGCACTTTCGGGGTTGGCATTGACAACGATTTGTACCCAATGTTTCCTGCGTCATATGGTCTTTCAAACATCATATCCGTGGCAGCGATCGACAGCGGCAACGACCTGGTTGTTGACCAAGAATGCTGGTGGGCATCGAACTACGGCGCGGTTTCCGTCCATATCGCAGCACCGGGCATGGACATCGTTTCAACTGTATCGACATACGATGACGGAGACGACGCATACGTCTCTAAATGCGGCACTTCAATGGCGGCGCCCCACGTAACGGGGGTCGCAGCTCTGCTTAAAGGGTGTTTCCCCAGTGCTACCACAGCCCAGATCAAAGAGGCTATTTTGAATTCCGCAGCTGTGACGCCTGGCTTGATGGGCAAAGTATCAACGAACGGCAGGCTAGACGCGCTGGCGGCGCTGGACTACATGGACGCCCTGATGAACCCGTTGCTGTACGGCGACGTGGACAGCAACGGGCGCGTCGCCGCGATGGATGCAACGCTGCTGTCCCGCTATTTGGCCGGCTGGCCGGGTATTGTGATAAACGAAGCCGCCGCCGACGTGGACTGCGACGGCTTGATCACACCAACCGACCTGACAATTCTGCAAAGGCACATAGCCGGCTGGCCCGGCTACGAAACGCTGCCGTACCAGCCGGCGCCCTAGCTGCAAACGAAAGCCGGGCCAGCCTCGGGATGAGGCTGACCCGGCTCTTTTGCGCTCGCCAGTGGGAGCTTGCACCGCAAATTCCCACTGATCGCTCTATTTCGTGTAGTGAATGAACAAATCCAGCAAATCCAGCATGTCGATCATTCCGTCACCGTTCACGTCGCACATCTTGGCGGTGACGCCTTTGCCTCTGGAATCATTCACTTTGACGAACACATCCCACCTAGGATCGTCACTGTCAAAGCCGCAGTACAAAAGCATGATACCAAGGTCAAGGGCATCGACTTTGTTGTCCCTGTTCAGGTCGTATTTTGAGAACACGGTTTGTTCAATGCTGGTCGTCGCTTCAGGAAGCACGATCATCGAATCAATGTACTCTGTCGTTCCGCCGTCAAGGCCGACGACCCTGAAGCCTGTCAGTTTCATAGTTGCGTCCCCTTCAGCGTTCGTTCCGAAGACAAACTTGGCAATGTCAACCGTCGTGTTTGCAGGCGTGGCGAACCCAGTGTCGTCGCCGGCCTTATATGCAAGCGTCACTTCGCCAACCCATTTGTTGCCGCCGGCGTACCTCCAAAAAACGTCGTTCATCGGCTCAAACCCGTTTAACCCAACGATTCCCTTTGCAGAAAGCAACCCGCCGTCAATCTCAAACTCCAGCTCGGCTGCCAGCATGTCTGTTGCACCGTAAACCCCCAAGGTGAATTCAGCGTCGCCTTCTATGCCCGTGACAGCGTCAACGCTTAGGGCTGCTTCAACTTTGCTCACAGCTGACGGGTCAAAAAACACTTCGTTGCCGGATGCGAAATTCAAAAGCGCGTTTCCTGCTATGTGATAAGCTACGTGGTTTTGGATGTTGCTTGGAATATTGTCTGTGAAAACCGCCATCGGGATTGCCTTGCCCGTGCTAGGCATGGTGTAAACCCCCGCAGCTGCGAAATGGGAACCTTTTAGGTTTGCCTGAGCCGCTGCAGTGCCGCTGGCTGAATACCAGTAGCCGGCCCTGAAGAAGCCGTCCTCTGTGCTAACAGTGGCAAGAGGCTTCATGAATCCGGGAAGCTCCCTCAAAAAGCTGCCGCTTGATATGTACATCGAATTGATGTTTTCATGGTTGGCTGTCAAATAACTGTCTGCTGCATATGAGCCCAACGCAAGAGCCTCCCCGCCGCTGAAGCTCGCAAACGTGATCCTGTTGCCGCTGTCAAGGATGCTGTTCAGGAACGTGGCACCTCTTTGAACAACGACCGGTATGCCTTCAGCCATTATATGGTTTGCCATTGCGGTGTTGCTGGCGTTGAAATTCAAATACACGTTGGCATCGGGGTAGGCGCTGTTTGTCCCACACATGACGTAATCTTCAAATTCCATCAAACCCAGCATGTGAGCCGGCTGCTGGCCGGTGCCCCCCGCAAGCCCTATTCTTGGCTTGACCGCTTTGACAACGTTATCCGGCAGGGTGTTCCCTGCATCGGCACCGTTTACATAAAGCGCAATCGGGCCGGCTGCTTTGTTTTCGCCTTCGTTTACGGCACTGACAAAATCCTGTCGCTTGACGATAAAGTCGCCTGGCACTGCGCCGAGCATGCCTATGTACCCGTTGACAATGTAGGCTTCGCCGTCTCCGTTCAGAATCCTGTTGATGAGCCTTATCGCGTCAAGGTCCTTGTTTTTGACCATTACATATGCGTCCGCACCCGGTATGCTGCTTTCCAGCTTGGCAAGACTTCCGCTAAGGTCATTGACAACACCGGAAAACGCCCCTGCTTCGTATACTGCATGGCAGTCAAACCCTCTAAGGTCTGGATATGCGCACACGAGCCTTGAGTACATGACTGGATAGATTGAAGCGTCGTACCCCTCGTAAATCAAGGAATGCGCGACTCCCCTGTTCCCATGGCGCATGTCGATCACATAAGTTCCTGCCGGGTAATTTACGCCATCGACGGTGACGGGTTCTGTTGTCGCGCCGACTTTTACCTTCAAATCCGAAACCATTTTCAAAAACTCCAGAGCCACCCCAGGCCCTTTCTGCATGTCAGGGTCAATGGGTATCACGTAGTATTCAGGGAAAAAGCTCTTGCCTTCGCCGGCAGACGGCCTGCCTATGACAACCCGTTCCGGCAAGGTTGCGCCAAAGCTCAGCTGATCCTTTATGTCGTCGATTTCCTTGTTGATGTTCACAAATGCGTTGTTGGCTGATTCTGCGTCGATGTTTTCCACTCCGCGCCTTTTGTTTTCAAGCTTATCAAGGTACATTTCGTCTCTGTTGTCCATGCAAAATTTCATGTAGCCAAACGTCCCCGACATGCCGGCGTCAACGGAATCCTGCGTGGCATGGGGGAATTCCAAGGTCGTGCCAAGTGCGCCGTAGAGCATCGCAAAGGTCGCAGTATAGAAATTCGCGCCGCAGTCCCATTCAAAGATGCAGTCGTTCTTCATGTTGCTGAACTTGTTGTATGGAGCCTTGCCGATCATTGAATGCCCAAGGGAATTGATTGCCCGTACCCAATACTTGTCGATCAGGTCGTACTCGAGGCTTGGCGCGTAGGGCGGCGTGTAACCGTCGATGATGAACGTATCGTAGTAGCCGTGGTAGTCTATCTGTATCAACGGGTCCCATCTCGCTATGTTTCTGGCGTTTGCTCTGTTTTCTGATGAAGCCATGAACGAAACGTCAACATTCGGGTCGTAGTTGTACCCCGGTGACCTGTTGACCTGTGCGCGCCCGTCAGGGTTGGCGGTAAAGAGGAACGTCATGATGAACTGGTCGAGGAATTCGTCCACGACAAACGTAATGTCGTCATAACCTGCGCCGGCCTTTTCCTCTGTCCAACCGCGGCCGCTGTATCCGGTGTTTGTAGGAAGCCGCCTTTGCGTGTCCTCCGTCTTAATCTTTGTAAATTTGACTACGTCTTCGTTCAACATTTTGTCGATCATCGTCATACAGATGTCCGACCCCAAAATCTCTTCGCCGTGCATGCTGCTGAAGCTGAGCGGCACCTTTAGTTTGTCGTACCCAGGCTCTTTGTTTTTGATCATGTCGATGAGCTTTTGCGGGTTTTCAAGCATCAACGGGCGAGTAACCGTCTCGTATTCGTTAATGGACGCCTCGGAATTTGAGACCACAGCCATCCACAAGTCACGCCCCAGATATGTTTTTCCAATTGATTCGAACCTCAAGAACCTCCCTTTGCTGCCAAACACGCCACCGTCTGCTCCGATAACGCCAATTACGCTCCTAGCGTATGCGTCGACTTCGTCCGTGGTCTTGAAAGCGTCGTACTGCGCCATCCGTATTTCGGTTTTTGCAAGGCTTGCTGCGCCGTAAACAGCCTCCAGCTCCCAACTGCCCGTGTTGGCGATAATCGCATCGCCTGCCGCCCTGTTCGGAGTTACAACTCCGTAATACGGCCGGTAAGGAAGGTTTCTGTTGTTTGAGGTGCTGGGGACAAGCTCGCTGTAGAAGTTGTCGAACCTGACCTTTGCGGTCACGATAATTTTGTCGCCGTCCAAAACAGCAGTAGCCTCAGCGGACAGCGGTGAACCGGTGCCGCCCGACACTCTTGCCCATGCGCTCAGGCTTTTGCCCCCGTACATCCAAGCTATGTTCTTCGGGTTGAACTCGCCCGACCCTTCGCCTACGCCAACAAAATCGCCTTTGTCGACGTTGAATTCCACTGTAAACACCCTTGGGTCGGTCATTGACGCAACGCGCGAAGTTGTGTAATACTTTGAAGCGTCTTCACCATTGACAGCCAATGTTGCATGGTCCCCCTTGTATACGGTGGCCGTGTAGGCTGAATATTCTTGGGTGCGGTAACTGGATTGTTCTAGGCCGCCATACAGGACCTCAACCGTTTTGATTGCCATCTCGCCGTCAATTCGGGCAGCAGCCTCATAGTACTGAAAACTCAAGCCGTCTTTCGCATAAACATTGACGCCCAGCGAAAAAAACAAGCCAAATACAACTATCCAACATAAAATCTTTTTCATTTCGTTCCCTCCTTTTAAGTAAAATTTAGGTGAGTTAAATCTTAACTGATACTATCATGTTTCAGGTGTGGAATCAACATAAAATGCAAATTGACATTTTTTGATTTTTAGCGTACCATATTTAATAGAGAGTGAGGGTGCGCCGCCACGTCCTGAACTGGACGTGCATTTTTGGGAAGAAAATGAAAGGAAACTCCAAGAATGGTTGTCCCCTTCCAAGAAATAATTGATCGGGAGTTATTTAAAACCATTCTTATTGCTATTTCTCAGTTTAGATGCAAGGACATGGATGTCGAAACATTCCTGAAAAATAAGGCGATTGACTTTGAGCGACGTAATAAAAGTCGAACATATCTTATTATTGATGATATAAACAACTCTCTTTTGGGGTATTTTACACTTTCTCTTAAAGCTTTGCGTTTTAACTCAAGTGTTTCAAAAAAAACGATAAAGAGCATCGACGGTTTTTCCAAAGAGGTTAAAGCCGTCGGTATAACGCTTATTGGTCAATTTGGGAAAGATACTGTTTTAGCAAGGGAAATTGACGGAGGAAAGCTTTTTGATATGTGTTTGGAGACAGTTTTTAAGGTTCAAAAAATTGTTGGCGGCAGGTTTGTGATGTTAGAATGTCTGGATATCAAAGAAATAGTTTCATTTTACAAAAAACAAGGCTTTGAAACTTTACAGTTTAACGAATCAGACAAATATTTGCAAATGGTCAGGCAGCTTTCTTGAGTTTATAGACAGGAGGATTCTGGAAAGCCCGACCTATGTATTGGATATGATTGACGCAGAGCAAAACGGTGACTGGGATAGATGGTTGGAGGTATAAGCGATGACAGGCATTAACAGTGAATTGTACCTGCAAGTTGAGATTGCCCACCTCTATATGCGGCGGCACAACCTCGCACCAGAACAGTCCATAGAAGCAGATAAAGAATACAACATTTTGCATTTTCTCGACATCGGATATGAGCAGTATCATTTGACAGGAAGCGAGGGCGTACTTGCCGAAATCGAAAGAATTATAGCGGATCAAAAAGCCGCGAAAGGATGACGAAGGGGCAGCCATTCATTTGTAATGTCAATCTCGCTCATATAATACTACCCCTTCCTGAGCTATTTTCCTCTTACGGAAGCGTTTCATAGCCGGGCCAGCCAGCGATGTGCCTTTGCAGTATCGCCAAGTCGTAAATCGTTACCTCGCCGTCGCAGTCCACGTCGGCGGCGGCTTCGTTTATCACAATACCCGGCCAGCCGGCCAAATAGCGGGACAGCAGCGTTGCATCCATCGGAGCGACGCGCCCATTGCCGTCCAAATCACCGTAACGCCAAGTGCCGACGGTTATGGTGAACGTTGTTGCGAAGTCGTAGTTGGGGGGCAGCAAACTGTTGCCGTTAGTGATTGTCGCCCTTACCGTCGCCGTCCCCGGGCTTGTGGTGTGGAGAGTGTTGCCAACGAAGTAAGCACCGGTGCCGCCGGCGTTAACGACGCTCCAAACGATGTCCTTTTTCGACGCTTGTTCCGGATGCACGACGCCGACGAAGGGGCAAGGTCCCTCTACGGTGACGGACGTCGGTATGCCTGTTATGTCAGTTGCGGGAATAACGTCAATGGCTACGCTGAGGTTCTGCGTGAAATCGGTCCCCATGGCTAGCCCGTTTACGACAGTGGCTGTGACCACCACAATTCCTGGCTTTGTGGCGTATAGCACGCCGCCCGTTATGGTGGCGTCTGTTTCCCCTTGGTCTTTCATGCTCCAGACGATGTCTTGAAACGTCGCGTTTGTCGGAAGGACTGTGCCGGTAAGTTCAAGGTGTTCGTACGCTGTCGTATAGTTAGTGTACTGCGAAATGCTAGTAACGGCAGTATGACTCACGGCTACGTTGAAGTCCTGCACATAGTTGACCCCCGCGCCTTTGCCGTTTGCTATGGTGGCAGTGACCACCGCAGTGCCGCTCCCCGTAGTGTGAAGCACACCGCCCGTTATGGTGGCGCCTGTGCCCCCGGCACTCTTGACGCTCCAGGCGATGGTTTGGTTGTTTGCGTACATTGGGACAGGCACCCCGCTGAGGGTCAAAGGAATGCCCAGCACGGCTTTGGAGGGCCCGGATTCAATTCTGTCCACTGCCTGGAAGTCCCCGGGGTTCATGCCGCCGCCGTCAATCGCCGCTTCTACGCGAACGGAGAGGCCGCCCCTAATTCCTGTGGCAGCTACGTACCCGAGCTTTGGGATCACGCTGTCCTCAAAATTGAATTCGCCGACCATAACCTTGTTGAGCGACGTAAAGCCTATGCCTGTGCCGGCTTGGTACATCAATTGGTTGTTCTCGTAGTCATTGTCGTAGCCGTCCTTGAACCCGTTCATAGGTTCGATCATGTACTCCCCGGTGGGCTTGTAGATTCCAAGGTCGATCGCTGTGATGGCCGTTGCGTTTCTTATGTACACGTAGTAATAGCTGCCTGTTCTTTCTATGCTCACGTACAGAATGTCCTCATCGCTGCCGGAGCCGGCCAGTGCAACGGCATCCTGCCCATATGATGTCAAAGCCATGCTTGGCAGCAGCGTCAGAAGCAGTGCGATTGCTAAGACAATCGGCAGCGTCTTGCAGGTTCTCATTATGCTCATTTTCTTCTCATCCTTTCTATTTGGGAGTTCGAACTAAAACTGAACTAATCTTATCATGTTTCCCCAAAATATTCAACACCTATTCCACAACAAGCAAAAAATGGCAGCCAGCCTGTCCAAAACCGAGTGACAGGCAGGGAGGTTTGTGTTATCCTGTAAATAGGCAAAAAAGAAGGCTCGATAGTGATGATGGTTTTATGTAGGAGGTGTTAAAATGAAGAACAAGTTTTTGATTTTAGTTTTGACAGCATTGTTGGTTTTTGGCAGTTTTAGCATGGCATGGGCAAAAGCCGAGCCCAAAACGATCACAGTGGACTTGAATTTAACAGACTGGGGCAGCAATGGACTGCTTTACGACGTAATAGTATCATACGAATTTACGAATGTGCTGGAGTCAGCAAATTACTCACTCAGCTATACCGGTGCGCAAGGGGCGCAAGGAAAGGGGTTCATTGAACAAACCGCACGTGCAGAAACAATAGTAGCCCAAGCGCCGTGCGTTATTACATACAAAGGAATAAAAGCAGAAAAGGCAAGGGAAGACAAAAACGCCGAGATCAACCCTGGCATCTCTATTCACCCGCTGCACATCACCCCCGCTGAATTCAAGGTGCGCTCTGAGCGCAAAGTTGGCGAGGCAGATAGTACGCTTGGCTTGATTTGGGAATACACAGACTATGAGGAGAAGATCGACCTGAAAAATGGCACAACGCTGCAAAAAGGGTACTATGTTATGTCGTATGACCAAAGGGGCAGCACATATTTGGGCTATATTGAGGTAAAAGAAGGCAAGGCGCCACCGGAGGCACCCACCCCAGCACCGACACCCACCCCGACCCCTGATCCGACTCCGACTCCAGCTCCGGCTCCGGCTCCGACGCCGACCCCCACCCCTTCAGCAGAGCAGACAGCCAAGCCCACCACTTCCACAGTGCTTGTCAACGGCACCAATGTCAGTTTTGACGCGTACAACATAAACGGCAACAACTATTTCAAACTCCGCGACTTGGCGTATATACTGTCTGGCACAGAGAAACAGTTTGAGGTTGGATGGGACGGCGCCCGCAATTCGATTTCGCTTACAAGCGGCAAGGCCTATACGGCGGTCGGCGGCGAATTGCAGTCAAAAGGGCAAGGCAACAAATCCGCCACTCCGACAAATTCCAAAATACTTCTTGACGGCACTGAAGTGTCGTTTACCGCATACAACATAGAGAACAACAATTACTTCAAGCTCCGCGACGTTGGCGGTACGTTCAATTTCGGCGTGGACTGGGACGGCAGCAAGAATACTATCGTTATTGACACAAGCAAGGGATATGTTCCCGAAAGCGGGTACTTAGCGAGCTTTCCGACTGTCCCATATGCTTTTTCAGATCTTGGAATGGACACGTCAAAGGTCACTTTGTTTGTCGATACCCCAGACTTGGTCATATACAAACTCGACCGTAGGGACGCAGGAGACGAAGACCCCTACGTGTTTGCAGACAAGCTGTTTAACGTGCTGGTGGATGAAGGTTTTAAAAACGACGAAACAATGAAATTACCGGAGGACATTCGTAAGAAATACTTAACAGCAAACGAAATGGAATTCGTGGTCCATGAAAAAGGCAACGCTCAAGCCACCTATGTTATCAAAGGCGGAGGCGAAGAAGGCATCTGCCTGTTTATTGTTGCGCGGATAAAAAACTGAGGACCTCAGTTCGAAAGCCTCAATAGTTGAGAGGCGCGCCTGCGTAAGTGCCTCTCAACAGCGGCTACATGCTCCTCAGGCAGGTTCAGCCTTGGATGCCGCTTGAAGGAGAAGCCCAGCATTTTCCGCATTTTCGCGTTTTGGCTTGCAGTCATGAACGACTCGCAGATGCCCTCGAAAGTCGTTCCGGGATAAACAGGGGTGCGCGTTTTGGCGTATTCGTCAAGGTTCGCGTAGTCGTCCGGCATTGCTAAGCTGAACAACGAATTGCCGTTGTCGAAGATCGGTGCCGGTGCTGCGATCTCTCCTGTATGATTGTTGCGGAGCAGGCCGAAATTGCCGAAATGCCTGTCCTCGTTGTAGACAAGCGCATCGAACACGAGCATGTCGCGTATGGCGCTGGAAAATTCTTTTCCGAGACTGTCGTAATACTTCATCACCGCACTGAGCCCACCGGATCTCACGATGCGGCCTATTGGTATGAAAGCGGTGTCAACATCAGTAAACAGTTTACACTTAGACGCCAGGATGCCTTTCCAGTGTTCCAAGTCGTACCGCACAGCGTCAATGCCCATCGACTCCGCTACTTGGCTCGCATAAAACTCGCTGTACGGCTCCTTGCCTGTGTTTGCAAAGCCGCTGGTGCCGCCTTTGAAGAGGAATATGCCCTCGCCATCTATGAAGCGCCACGCTTTTGGAAGCATGCCGTCAGTCGTCAGCTCAGGCGAGGTCGAGAACGCCGCGTCGCTTTGCGTCACACCTGTATACGCGACGAGGGACAATATCTCTGAAAAGCGGTTTTCGTAGAGGTTGAAGCTCGCGTATTTGCCTGAAAACCCTTCTGGCACGACCCAATAGCTGTCATTCAGCGACAAGCCCTTGCACACGTCGATGATGCCTTTAGTGTCGCCGGTCCGCAACCCGAGCGTTTTGAGTATTTCCCCCACGAACGTCCTGTTTTTCGGTATCACTCTGCGTTCAAGCCATTTCAAGACACCGTCGTCGGTGGTTTCCAAATCAAGTGGCAACAGTGCTCGAGGCTCCCCGATATCCTTTATTTTAATCGAATACCCTACAGCCAAATCTCTCAGCAGGCTGAATGAAAGCAATACCTTGTCGTATAGCCTTAGCTCATAATCGCTGTTCACTTACTTGCCCTCGCTTTAACTGCCAGAAGAGAAATGAACTCAAACATAATATTTGCTGCTAGGAATGACGTTATCTGCGAAGGGTCGTAGGCAGGCAGTACCTCGACCAGATCAAAACCGACAAAGTCCGTGCCCGTCAAGCTTCTCACAATGCGCAAAGCCTCTGCGCTGCTAAGCCCACCTGCTTCGATTGTCCCGGTTCCGGGGGCGAAAGCCGGGTCGACGAAATCTATGTCGAAAGAACAGAAAGCCTTTTTCGCACCGGTGCGTTTGGCAATTCGCTTTATCGTCTCATTGATGCCGATATCAAGCATCTCAAAGCCGGTTATCACTTCAAAACCGAGCTTTTCAGATCCCAACCGATCTTCTTCGGAATAAAAAGTCCCCCTCATCCCGATTTGAATTGAATGCGACGTGTCGACGAGGTTTTCTTCCTGTGCCCTCCTGAAAACAGTTCCATGATTGTATTTTTTACCGAAATACGCGTCAATGGTGTCAAAATGCGAATCGAAGTGAACCAAGGCGACAGGACCGTGCACTTTTGCGGCAGCCCTCAATTCGCCCAGCGTAACCGAATGGTCCCCACCCATGCAAACCGGAGTAATGCCTTTTTGCATAAGCGGCAAAAGGGTTTCTTCAATTTTGTCGTATGTTTCCTCAATGTAGCCGGGAATCACCGGAACGTCCCCGTAATCGACACCCGAAAGCAGTTCTGCCACATTGGCTCGCTGCGGCATGTTGTACGGCTTGATCAGCGAAGATATCTCTCTTATTGCCGATGGCCCAAACCTTGCCCCTGACCGGTAAGACGTGCCGGTGTCGAACGGTATGCCGATGACGGCGTAGTCGATGCCCTCGGTTGTTTTCAAATTGGGAAGCCGCATAAAAGTCTTCACTTCCGCAAACCGGGGAACAACTGTTGAATCAATTGGTTTGTAGTGCATAATATTACCCATCCTTATTGTGAATCAATTATATTTTATACGATATTATTTTTCATTTCAAGATAAATTGCCCTCCGCCCCCCAGATTGATTTTGACAAATACGCTCAACCTTCATATAATATACGTGTAATCGCTTAAACTGAACCACACACGGAAAAATGGAGGTGAGAAAATGAGAAAAAATACCAAACTATTGATTTCTGCTGCATTGGCGCTGTGCCTAGTTTTGCCTGTAAATGCTATAGCCTTTGCCGTGCCTGATGGACTTGCACCGGCTGCTGCGCGGGCAGAAGGCAGCGAAATGGCCATCAAGCGAGTCGAGGTCCTTTATGGAGGCCTGGAGCAGTCTAAATACCGAAACCAGGAGTATTCGGCTTACAGTTCCACGGTATACCCTGGAGACCCGGCAAAAGACAACGGTGAGGAGGCGGGCAAATACTACACAACAATGCGTTCTGCTTCGCTGACCGACCCAAGGGTGTTCACTGTTGAGTTTGCAGTGGACAATGCTGCCTATACTGGCATTGGGGCAGGGGAAGGCGAATTCAACCCGGCCGGCATCACATGGAGGTACGGAGGCAGGAACCTCAGTGCATGGACTCGGCTGCAGGGTTCGGGTTCGCCAATAACTGCATCAAACCTGACGGTGGCGACAAACGGCGACAAATACATCGTAACTGCCGACATCAGGTTCGACAATTTCTACAACGCTGTCGCCGATTCTTTCAGGAACCGCCCATACGCGCCCTACTACAGCTCGGGGACGAGCAACCCTGCTGCGGCAATCCTGAACTACGTCGGCAACTGGAGCCTTGAGGCGTTTTACGGCACTGAACCGCTGGCATCAAGGGAACTGCGGTTGGCGCTTTACGACTCTTTCAAAACATGGGAAGAAATCGACGCATATGTGAAAGAGGTAATGGCAGCTGTTGGGCCAAACGGAGGCACCTATGGCAGCAAGGGGCGGTTCATAAAATTTGAATCCATCACAAAAACCGTCGAAGGACGCGACCTGTGGATGGCTGTCGTTTCCGATTCGGCTGCGTCGGTCAGCGCATATGAAAATACCACGCATCCAATGATGCTCGAAAACCCAAAGCAGCTGCAGGACATGATCAAAGCAGGCGGTGCTGAGGCAGACAGCATAAAAATCCCCATCAGCTTCAGCAGCGTACACGGCAACGAAGTTGCCGGGCCGGACATCTGCATGACGATGATAGGCAGGCTGCTCAACGAAGACGTGGTCAAATACGCTAGGATAGCGGACGGGAGTTCAGAGCGTGTGCTGCCCACAGGTACAAGCTATTCCGCACGGGGATGGACGCAGGAAAAGCCTGGTGCTGAATCCGTAGACCTTACCCTTAACGTAAAAGATTTGCTTGACAAGTTCATCGTAACGTTCACGTTTACGATCAATCCAGACGGCCGCGCCAACATGTACAGGACAAACGCATACACCTATGACATGAATTTGGACGCCTCCTACATGAACCAGCCGGAAGCTAGGGCAGCGTCAAAGAACATCGCCAGGTGGGATCCGGTGGCGCTGCTTGACTATCACGGATGGTACGACACGTTCATGATCGACGCCTACACGCCCCCCTATGAGCCAAGCTACGAATTCGACCTGCTTGACAAACACTATCTCGGCATAACCGATTCAATCGGGCGTTCAATGATCGGCAAGGCGCCGTACAGCAAATTCACGATACCAAAGAGGGATGTGGTCTTCCAATGGGATGCGGGTTCAAACATTTACACCCCTACCTTCGCCATGCTCTACGGAACCCTTGGCTCAACCATAGAATTCCCCACACCCACACAAGACTCTGTCGACGCAGGCATGTCCGGAACCTTCGGATACCTGAAATTCTGCCTAGACAACAGGGATGAACTCTATATCGACAAGCTTGAAAACAAGATCCGCGGAATAGGGAACCTCGACGTAAAAGAGGCGAATGACGCCCTGGTCAACCTCGACAAGGCGATCGACGACATAAGGGATCAGCTCGCTTTCAACTTGCCCGAACGTGAAATCGTTGGCAGGCCAAAAGAAGGCGGCAAGAGCTTTTTCCCGGAATACTACGTCATACCGGTTACGCCGGACATGCAGAAAGGACCGGGGGTTGCGCTGGAATTCTTGAGGAACCTTCCGGAACTGTACGTAAAATACGGGGTTTCGGAAAAGCCCGTTTCGGTTGGCGGAATGACATACCCTGCCGGCACCTACGTCATCGACATGCATCAGGCCAACAGGAGCGTAGTCCAATCCATGCTCTACAAAGGCTACGATTCTTCGATTTACCCGTACATGTACTCAAAAATCGTATGCGCTTATCCTGATATGAGGGGCTTCGACTGCTATCCCGTCTATGAAGAAGGCGCGTTTGCGGGTGCTGTTGCAATTGAAGGCAGCTATAAAAAACCAGCCGCGAGCATCCCAGGCGACGGTGCATACGTGCTGGTCAAGAACAAGGACGCAGACGCAATCAGGCTCGTCAACAGGGTTCTCAAAGACGGTAAAGAGGCCTACATTGCATCAGGCTTTACTGGAATTGCCGGTGCGGTTCCCGGGGATTTCATAGTAAAAAGGCCTGACTTTGAAGATGCGGCAGTTGAAAGGCCGAACAAAATACTTGGTCCAGTTTCGCTGTACGTAGCAGGGGTGGACGCAGGCAGCGAATTGCCGGAAAACGTCGTTCAAATAGTTAAGCCAAAGATTGGAGTCAACGGCTCGACTTACGGCCTGAACACTATACACATGCTGGATTTGTTGGAATTTGACGACTATGTCAACTGCAGCACCACTGGCATATACCAAAACGCCAATGTTTACCTAGACTATTACTACAACAACACAAATATCGCGAACCACATCAAAACAGCCGGGATACCGGTAATTTCAACGGGTGGCTACGAGCAGTTCCTAAACGGCATCCTCGGCGCCGGAAACCGGGTTTCACCGGAGTTTTTCAGTACCAGAGGCGAAGCCCTTGTCCGTGGCACATATGCGGGCAACAGTTTTTTGACGGCAAATTTCGAAAACCAGCATGCGATGTACGCAGCAAGCGGCTACTATTTCAAAAACCTTCCGGAATTCTTGAAGCCGATCGCCACAGTAAGCACTGATGACGACTTCTTCCAGGCAGGATGGTGGTATTCCGAATCCGGGGCAGAGCAGGCGAAGCTCAAGGGTGCAGTTTTTGCAGCTGCCGGCGTTTTCACCGTGCCTGAAACCGGAGTGGAAATCCCAATGGCGTATTTTGCCGACGATGTGGCTTACAGATCTCAAAACCAAGTGGCTTACCAAATCATCGCCAACGCGCTGCTGGCCTTTGCTTCGGGGCTGGAACCGTTTCCTGACCCGTTCGAAACGCTTCTTGCAAGCGTCCATGTGGATGCGGAGAGCGACACAAACGAAAACGTGGAGTACACCCTGTCAATACGGGGCGCAGAAAATGCGTTGACTGTAGCCGTGGAGTTTGAGATTGACGGCAGCCTGCTGGCCGGCATGGGTGCAATCGGGTTGAACGGGTTCGCAACGATTGACGGCATCGCTTGGAAATCTATGGGCGGAAGCGTCTGGAGGGGCGCTGTCACACTGGGCTACCCGGCAGGTGATGGCTCTGTCGGTTTCACGTCCGAAAACCCGGAAGACATAGCAAAATTCATTTTCGCGCCGAGGGCTTTTGGCAAAGCGGCAATGAAGCTGACAAGCATAGACGCCACAGGGCTCGACACTGAAACCGAGCAAGTAGTCCGGCTCAACGCTAAGATTGAAACAGCTGAAGCCGTAACAATCATCGACCAGCTTGTTTTCTCAAAATACGACCTGAACAAGGACAACAAGGTCGATGCCCTTGACCTTGGCATCATGCTTCTGTACTGCGGCTTTGACAATGACTCGCCGAATTGGGGTACCTTGGTGAAGGTCAATGACTCAAGAGGCAAAGGCGTCACTGCCAGCATGTGCGACGTGAACGGGGACGGCGTGATTGACATGCTTGATCTGCTCGACTTGTTCATACACTACACGAAATAGCGCAAAAAATGGGCGGTTCCTGTGTCACGCTAGACACAGGAACCGCCCCTCAATTCACTGAATTTCAACCGCCATTTCTATGTCGTCCCTGCCAAGGAACGCGAAAGCCGCCAAATGCACTTTCTTCCCGCTCCCCTTGTATTTTTTGGCATAGCCCCTGCTTTTTATCTGCCCCATGCCTTCGCCCAAGGCTTTTTCGAACAGCTTTTTCTTCAGTTCCGGCTCCGCGCCCTGCTCGCACTTCACGTACTTGAATTCCATCACGTAGGCTTTGTCATCAAGCTCAAGCACGGCGTCCACCCTGCACCCGGACACGGACACCTCCGCGTCTATGTCAAACCCTAAAACGTTCATCACTGCGTAGAATACCGAGTGGTAGTACGCCTCGCGGTCCACGTGGAGCTCGTAGGGGATCGAGGCGAAAAGGCCTCGGAGCGATTCGAGCATCTTGTGCAGGTCGCCACTCCGCAGGGCCCGGCTTATCTGCGCCTGCGACTGCCTTGCCTGCACGTCGTCGGTCTCTGTCATCGCAGATAGAATGTTCATGTCGAACGCCTCCTTGACTTCATGGTTGGGCAGGTCTAGCAGGTAAACAGGCGCATCGCCCGTTTTCAGCACTTCCTTTACCGTGAGGTAGCCGGTCTGAAACAGCAGGAGCTCTGCCGATATTTTTTCGATTGTCGCCAAATCAAGCGATATTTCTACTATTTCAAGGCCTTTGAGGTTTGTGTAAGAGTTGGGTTTTTCCTTTATCAAATCCATCAAGAACTTTGGCGTGCCGCTGGCAAACCAGTAGTTCGCAAACTTTTCTTCTCTGAAAAAGCTGAGCAGGGAGAAGGGGTTTATCACCCTGTCCTTGCCGTCCCACGAGTAGCCGTCGTACCACGCCAGTATTTTGCTTCGCAGGTCGCCGCATTGCACAAAATCGTCAATGGCGGACAAGGCCTTGATGCGCTCCCCGAAATGCTCGTCGAGATCCGTGATGGCGATGCCGCATATGCTTGAGTATTTTTTTGACAGCGTTATGTCGCTCAAGTTGTTCAATTCCGAAAATATGGATGTCTTCGTGAACTTGGTTACGCCGGTGATGAACGTGAGCTCAAGGTACGGATCCATGGATTTCAGTATGCCGTAAAACCCCCGGAGGGCTTTCCTGTTAGCCTCCGCAGTTTTTATGTCATCTAGGTGATCCAGTATGGGCTTGTCGTATTCGTCGATCAGGACGACAACCCTCTGGTTGTACTTTTTAAACAGGCTTACGATCAGTTTTTTGAACAAGCCGGAATGGGTTACGCTGCTGATTTCCAGCCCGTCTTCAACCGCACGGTCCACCAAAGCTTCTGATAGGGAAGCTTCAAGAATATTCGGCGTCCTGTTCGCGATATTGCTCATGTCGAGCCTGATCACCGGGTGCTTCTCGAAGCTGTAGTCCGAGCCGTATATCCAAAGCCCCTTGAAAAGCTCCCTGTCCCCGCTGAAAACCTCGCTGATCGTGTCAATTAGCAGCGATTTCCCGAACCGCCTGGGGCGCGAAAGGAAATAGTATTTCCCGTCTTCGATTAGGTTGTAGACGTACTGTGTCTTGTCGACGTAGACATAGCCGCCCTCTTTAATTTCCCTGAAATTTTGTATGCCAATCGGTATTTTTTTCATATCAGCTCCTCCACCGCCATTTCTATGTCGTCCCTGCCAAGGAACGCGAAAGCCGCCAAATGCACTTTCTTCCCGCTCCCCTCGTATTTTTTGGCATAGCCCCTGCTTTTTATCTGCCCCATGCCTTCCTTCAAAGCCTTCTCAAACAGTTCGTTCTTCAGTTCCGGCTCCGCGCCCTGCTCGCACTTCACGTACTTGAATTCCATGACGTAGGCTTTGTCCCCAAGCTCCATCACGGCGTCCACCCTGCCCCCGGACACGGGCACTTCCGCGTCGATGTCAAACCCAAGGACGTTCATAACGGCGTAGAACACCGAATGGTAGTACGCCTCGCGGTTCACGTGGAGCTCGTAGGGTATCGAGGCAAAGAGGCCTCGGAGCGATTCGAGCATCTTGTGCAGGTCGCCGTTTTCGAGTGCCTCGGTTATTTCCAGCCGGGCGTTCTTGACGAAAGCCTGCTTTTTCCCTGTGAAGGCAGCTGCAACGTGCAGGTCGAAGGCTTTTCTGACTTCTGAATTCGGCATGCCCAGAACAAAGACTTCTTCGTTCATGTCGTATGCTATCTCTTTCACCGTAAGGTACCCTGTCTGGAACAGCAGCAGCTCCGCTTCGATATCGTCAATGTCTGCCGAGTCGAGCATGGTCTCCGTTATCTTCAGGTTTGCCAAGCTGGCATATGCGCCAGGGTCTTTTTTTATGAGATCCATAAGGAACTTCGGCGTTCCGCTGGCGTACCAGAAGCTCGCAAACTTTTTCTGGGTGAGGAAGCTGAGCAGGGAAAACGGGTTTATCACCCGTGCCTGACCGTCCCAGGAGTAGCCGTCGTACCAAGCCAGTATTTCATCGTTCAGGCTGAAGTGCTGCTTGAACTTTTCAAGCTGTGCCAAGTGCTCGATATGCTCGCTGAAATGCTTGCCTAGGTCTTCTGTGGCTATTCCGCATATACTTGCGTATTCTTCCGTCAGGGTTATGTCAAGCAGGTTGTTCAGGTCGGAAAATATGGAGGTCTTCGTAAACTTGGACACGCCGGTGGTGAACGTTAGCCTCAGGTGCGGGTCCATTGACTTGAGTATGCCGTAGAACCCTTTCAGGACATCCCTGTTGGCTTTTGCCGTTTCAATGTCCTCAAGGCGGTCCAGTATGGGCTTGTCGTATTCGTCGATCAGGACGACAACCCTCTGATTGTACTTTGTGTGCAAGTCCTCAATCAGAAATTTGAAAATGTCAGATGGAATATCGGCAGTTATGTCAAGGCCTTCCGCACTCACACGCTTGTTAAGGCTTGCAGCCAATGAGCTTTCAAGAATATCTGGCGTCCTGTTCGCTATGTTGCTCATGTCGAGCCTGATGACCGGGTGCTTCTCGAAACCATAGTCCGAATTGTATATCCAAAGCCCCTTGAAAAGCTCCCTGTCCCCGCTGAAGGCTTCGCCTATGGTGTCCAGCAACAGAGACTTCCCGAACCTCCTGGGGCGCGAAAGGAAATAGTAGCTCCCGTCGTTTATGATGTTGTAGACGTACTGAGTCTTGTCGACGTAGACGTAGCCGCCTTCCCTGATTTTTCGGAAATTCTGTATCCCGAGCGGTAGTTTCTTCATTCAGGAATCTCCTTTGAATTCAATATGATAGTTTACTTCATAATACTATCACAAGTCGGCAAATACAACAAGAGGGCAAAAGAGCAAAGGAGGACGGTTCCTACGCCTTGCCAGACACAGGAACCGTCCCCTTTTGTCGTTCTTTTTGTTCTTCTCGCTATACCACAATCCTGCATTCGCGGATTTGGGTGTTGCCTTTTGTGTCCACGTATACTTTATAAGTACCGACGTTGTACGTGCCGGCTGCATTGTTGTTGATCATGATGGTTGCCGTAATCAGGTTCGTCTTCCCGTCGGAAAGCTTTTCCGTGACTGTGACGGTTAGCCTGTTTTGGTTGCCGCTCAGTTTTTCAACAGAAGCTGCTGGGCTTGCGCTTACAACTACAACAGCGCTGGTAGCCGGAACGACCTTGATAACACAGTCCTTCATGAAATCAATGCCTTCCCCTTCGCCGTTTGCTATAGTGGCAGTTACCGTCAAGCTGCCGGCAGCCGTCGTGCGCAGCAGGTTCCCCGTGATAGTCGCGCCAGTGGTTCCGGGGTCTTTTATGCTCCAAACTATGGCTTTGTTAGTTGCATCCTCCGGCACTACCACCCCTGCGAGGGCAAGCGGGACTCCTGCCTCGGCTAAAGTCGCCACGCCAATTATGCCAGTTACGGGGACAAAGGGTGGCGCAGCTGATTGCACGTCAATAGTGAAATCTTGAATATATGGTTTGCCGATCAGAATGCCGTTCACTATGGTAGCCGTAACTATAACTGTGCCTGCCGCCGATGCAAGAAGCTGGCCGGCAGCGTTGATTTCAGCACCTACGCCGCCGTCGTCTTTTACGCTCCAGACGATGGTCTGGTAAGTTGCATTGGCCGGAACAACAGTGCCCGCGAGGCTAGTCCAGACTTTCTCCATAATCGTTGTCGGTACGCCGATTATATTCGTTACGGGCAAAACCGGTGGCAGCGAACCGTCGTCGTTTACTCTTATCAGGAATTCTTTTACATAGTCTACACCAACGGCTAAACCGTTCGGAACCGTAGCTGTCACTGTCACGTAGCCCACCAACTCAGTGTGCAGCAAGTTTCCGGTAAGGGTAGCGCCTGTGGCACCTGTGTCTTTGATGGCCCAAATGATGGTCTTGTTCGTTGCGTCTGGTGGATCGACTGTGCCGGCCAAGGTAAGTGTGCTTCCTGCTGTTGTCGAAGTTGGCAAGCCGATGATGTCTTCAACAGGGATGAAAATCGGCGGCTCTTTCACTGTTACCGAGAAGTTCCTGACGTAGTCGATCATACCGTTGAGCATACCGCCCCGCACCGTGGCACTTATCGTGACAGTCCCCCCAGATGTGGCATTCAGTATGTTGCCGCCTGTGATGGTGGCACCTGTCGACCCTGCATCCAATATGTCCCACTCAATGGTCTTGTTGGTAGCGTCCCCTGGCACAACCGTGCCTGTCAGAACAAGAGGCTCGCCGACCATAGCTTCGCTGGGCAAGCCCGATATGCCCTCTACTGCCACAAAGGTGGCAGAGCCTACGGTGATGGCGAAGTCTTTGACAAAGTCAACACCGATCCCTCTACCGTCCACTATCGTGGCCGTCAGTACAGCCATGCCGGCAGCAGTCGTGTTTAACCTGTTGCCGCTGACAATGGTGGCGCCTGTCGTTCCGACGTCTTTAACAGTCCATATGATGTCGTTGTTCGTTGCGTCAGCAGGGACAACTGTGCTGGTGAGTGTGCGCGGCACCCCTGCTGTAGCCGAAGTTGGTACGCCTATAATGTCGGTAACAGGGACAAAGCCCTCTGGGCCGTTCGCTCTCGTTATGTTGATCTCAGCCACAGGCGGGGCTATCGGTTCCCTCTCGCAGTTGGCCAGAATGTCATAGTCGTCGCTGAAATCGACTATCCTCACCAAGTCCATGTCGAGCAGGGTGATCTTGACAGGTTCGCTTCCTATGTAAGTGAACTCCAACCTGCCCACCGTCATCGACTCCGTCGTTATCGGGTTGCGGGCCGCATAGTAAAGAAAGCCGCATGTCCAAATGTCTTTGTCGCTGTTGTAGTCGTTGTACGAGCTTGATCCTGTGGGCAATGAAAGGCCTCTGACAAACCTCATCGGAGCCGTATCAGCACCTGTCCCGTACATCTGCAGCTGGTCCATGCCGCTCTCGACCTTTAGGTGGACCATGACGCCGTTGTACGCCCCGTTCGGGGTGCTGGCGACGATGTTTACCGAAACTGGATATGGCGCAGTTCCTGCGTCAGCGACAATGTCCTGCCCATGTGCCGTCAGTGCCATGCCCGGCAGCAGGGTCAGCAGCAGCGCGACCACCAAAACAAACGGCATTGTCTTTTTGATTTTAATTTTCATCCTTTTTCCTTCCTTTCTGTGGAGCAATTAACGTAAACCGAACTAATATTATCATGTTTTACCAAAAAATTCAACATAAATTCAACAACAAGCCACCAGAAATTAAAGTGGAGCAATTAAAAACCCCGCTGCCTGTCATTTCTGACAGACGGCGGGGGTTGCGGTCCCGTCTTATGGCCTCGGCAGCGAAATCAACTGCGACGCCCGTTTGCGCAAATGCTTCTCCACAGCTGTAAGGTACCCTTCCGGCAGGTTCAGTTTCGGATGTCTCACAAATGAAAAGTTTACCATTTTCCGCAGTTTTCCAACTTGGTACGCTGTCATAAACGCTTGGCATATACCTTCGAAGGTCGTGTTCCCGTAGGCAGGAAAGCGCGTTTTGGCGTATTCGTCCAGATTCGCGTAATCATCAGGCATGGCGAAGCTGAACAGCGACATGCCGTTGTCAAATATTGGGGCAGGGCCGGCGATGTCTCCCGTATGGTTGTCGCGGAGCAGGCCAAAATTGCCGAAATGCCTGTCCTCGTTGTAGGTAAGCGCATCGAAAACAAGCATATCACGCACAGCACCAGCATATTCATCACCAAGTTCGTCGTAGTATCTGACCACTGCGCTGATGCCGCCCGATTTGACGATCCTGCCTATCGGAATGAACGCGGTGTCTATGTCCGTGAACAACTTGCATTTTGAAGCAAGTATGCCCTTCCAATTTTCAAGGTCGTAATGCACTGCGTCAAGGTTCATCGCAGCCGCAACTTGGCTGGCATAGAACTCACAGTACGGCTCCTTACCTGCGTTTGCGAAACCGCTCGTTCCCCCTTTATAGAGGAAAATACCCTCGCCCTCAATGAACCGCCATGCTTTCGGCAGCATACCGTTGGTGGTAAGCTCAGGCGATGTCGAGAAAGCCGCGACGCTCTGCGTCACGCCAGTGTAGGCGACGAGGGACAGTATTTCGGAAAACCTGTTTTCATAAAGGTTGTAATCCGCGAATTTACCGTTGAAGCCTCTTGGTACGATCCAATAGCTGTCGTTCAGCGACAAGCCCATGCAAACGTCAATAATACCCTTTGTGTTTCCGATTGAAAGTCCAAAGGAGCGCAGTATCTCCTCAACAAACGTCCTGTTCTTGGGGATAACCCTGCGTTCAAGCCATCTCATTATACCGTTGCCGTGAAGCACAAGATCAAGGGGGAGGAGTTCCCTCGGTTCTCCAATATTCGTTATTTTCGCTGCATAGCCGCCGAGTTCCCCGCTTGCCAGCTCAAATTCGAGCAGCGTTTCATCGTACAGCCGAAGTTCATAGCTGTTGCCCATCAGGTGATCGCCTCCGTTTCGCGCCTGCGTTTTTGATGCTTATTTTATTCAACATACCACGTTTCTGCAAGAAATGCAAGCTGGGCAATTTTGAAAAAAGCGTATTGACTGATGGCAAAAACTTTGATAGACTCAACTTGAACAGCGCAGTTGACTGAAAAGAAGGTTTTTTATGGCAAAAGAATATGTGTACATGGGAGCTAAATTAAAATGCCCATTCGGGTCGGCTGAAAGCAAGCTTATGATGACGCCGCAGCACCGGGTGCAGACGGGCACGAAACTAAAAGCCAACATCGGCGATGCCAAGCCATTTGTCAATATTATGCCCTTTGGGCAGTGCAAGTCGATGGCCAACCCGACAGTGGCCGCCGCCACGGCTGCCGCCCAAGGCAAATTGCAGCCAATGCCCTGCACTCCGGTGTGTACAGTGTGGTTTGGGGGCAAAGCCAATCAAATGGTGGACAAGATGCCTGCACTGATGAACGACGACAAGCTGATGTGCTCTTTTGGCCAAGGCGTGATCGAGATAAAAGACAGCGGGCAAGGCGGGTCTAAAAAAGGCAAGTCCAGCGGCCCTTTGCCGATACCCAACGACAAAGGGGAATCCAAAGGGGGCTCCTACAAAGAATGTAAAAAAAGTAGCGACGGAAGCACGGAAGAGGTGCATCATATGCCTGCAGACTCAGCAAGCAAACTAAAAACAGGGGATGGCCCAGCCATCACTATGGACAAGGCAGACCACCAGAAAACGGCCAGCTACGACAACAAACCCGGGTCGAAAGACTACCGGGACGCTCAAAGGAAGCTTATCGAACAAGGCAAATTCAAGGAAGCGATGCAAATGGACGTCAAGGACATTCTTGGTAAATTTCCAGGCAAGTATGACAAACACATAGAAGCCGCTTTGAAATATGCAGATGAGCTTGCATCGAAGGGGGTAATTTGATGAGACAGTTTGTAATCAAGCCGCTTGTTTCGGTTGGCGACATTGAATTCGGCATGGACCGCCGCGAGGCGCGGGAAATTTTAGGCGAATGCGAGGAATACCGAAACCGGCCGGAGGATGTAAACACCGCAGACAGCTTTGACATTTGCCAAGTGTTCTATTCCGAAAGTGACAAAGTTGAATTCATCATGTTCCACGAGCTTGACGGCATTGAGCTCAGGTGGGGAGATCAAATGCTCAACGAAATGACAAAGGATGAACTTTTTTCTTTTTTCACTCCTCTTGATGAAAGCCTCAGCGTTGAAGATGACGTTGAAGGTGACATGGTGAGTTTTGAAAGCAATGCGTTAGGGGTGGCTTGCTATTTCGTAAAGGATATTGACTATGACGAAGACGACAATGAGATAGAATTTGAAAAAGTTGAAACAATTAGTTTTGCTGTGGAAAACTTTTGGGCATAAACCAAAAATCAAGGAATTAAGGTGGCCTGATGAAAGAATATGGCGACGAGCTTTTTATTTACGCGATGGCGCTGCAAGCAAGCGAAGACAGCGAGCAGGACGAAGATGAGCAAAACGAAGACGAAGATGGCAAGAGCGTTCCTTTTGAGCTGAAACAGCAGCCCTGCGCCACTGCCGAGCAAGCCAGCCAAATGCAAAAATACTTAAAAGGGTATTACGGGGCGATGAACGGGGCATGGCCGAATTTGATTGTCGCAATGGCATGGGTAAAGCAGGAGCTTATGGAGCTTGCCGCAGACGATGCCGGGCAGTTTTTTTTACCAGAAGTGGCGGCAGAAGAGGTGGATTTGATAATGGCAGAAATCAACCTGCTCTGCGAAATAGACCCGATATACGCAAATTTTCTTAGGGCTGCAAACGGCTGGAAAAGTTTTTACCAGTCAATCGACCTGTTTGGGACGGAAGAGCTCAAAGACCCCAAGGCGATGAGTATGGCATTTTCGCTTTTGGACGCGATCCCCAGCCATATCATTGAACAATTCGGGTTTTCACGGGAAGACATGCTTCCTTATGCAGCGTCTAAAACAGGCAGCGACTTATTTGCAATAACGAAGCAAACGTCCAAAAGGCCGGGGAAAGCAATCTGGTTTTCAGGCGAAGATGCCCGCCTGTACCCGAATTTCGAAGAATGCTTCAGGGCAATGATAGATATCAACCGCTTATTGCTATTACAATATAAGAATGAACAGTGAGGTGAGACAAACGTGAAACCTATCAACGACGGCAATTTTACAGTTGCCCCCTTTGAATTTGACAGCATACAGGAACTCCGGATCGAGAGGAATTTAAACGAGCATGCAACGCTTTTCGTTAAGGGCGTCGTCAAAATCGACTGGAAGGACATGCCAGTCACGGACGCCACGGAATACACAAACGTCAAATGCGAGGCTGACGGCAACGTCTATTTCAGCGGCGTACTGCAGAGCGTGTCGATCACGTGCGAGGAGGACGTGTACTATTTGGAAGCGAGCGCCATATCGCATACTATAAAACTGGACAGCAAGATGCACAAAAGGGCTTTCCAAGACACCGGGGCCACTTACCCGGACATAGTTTCTGCGATAATAGGAGAAGGCGGAGGAGTGGTCAATTACCATTCGCCTGCGAAACCTATCGAACGCATCCTTGTGCAGTACGGCGAAACCGACTGGGAATTCGCCAAAAGGCTTGCTTCCCACTCCCAAGACGTGCTGACGCCAGTATCCACAAGCGACGAACCTGAATTCCACTTCGGCGTGGAAGACGGAAGCTGCGCGGGGGAGATATTGACAGCCAGTTTTTCTGTTTTTAAAGATTTCAACTTGCTGCGCACAAGGTCAAATGACGACCAGCCTCTTGACGAGGGCAGCATCACCATGTACAAAGTGAAAACAGACGATTTTTCATACGGCATGTACGACGCAGGGGAAAAAGTGAGGCTCAACGGCATGGACTTGTATGTGCGGCAAGCCGTGCTCAGCCTTGGGCAAGCAGTTTTGGGCTGCTCATACACGCTGGCGACAAAGAGCGCCATCACCGCGCCAAAAACCTACAACAAGAACATTACTGGGCTGGCTCTTAAAGGGGTTGTCCAAGTAGTTGAAAACGACGACGTGAAGCTTGACTTGGCAATCGACTACCAGCCAGGCACAAACCAGTTCTTTAAATACGCAACCGACTACAGCCCGGAGAGCCACACAGGCTGGTACGTCATGCCGGAAATCGGCGACACTGTGTTTTTGATCTTTCCCACCGAGGATGAAAAGGACGCACATGCGTCAAGCTCAATGAGGCAAAGCGGGACAGGCAAAACCGGCGACCCGCTGGTAAAATTCCTAAGGACCCCCTATGGCAAGGAAGTCAAGCTGGAAGAAAAAGAGGTTCTGATAACAGGCAAGGACGACGAAACCTACATCAAGATCAACGAGGACTCAGGAATTGAGATTTACACGCTGAAGCCCGTCAAGGTCTTCAGCGACGAGACAATGGAAATAACAAGCACGGGCGACATGAGCATCGCTACCGAAGCGAACCTTAAGATAACCGCCAAGGATTCTATCGAGGTGATCTGCGGCGCAGGCGAGGAAAACAAGGTGATAATGACGCCCGCCGACGGCATAAACGTCAAAACAGTCGAAGAGCTGAACATGATGAGCCAAAAAGACACGAACATCGAGAGCAAAATCAAGATGTCCTTCACTTCAGCAGACGACATGATGATAAATTCCGACAACAAACTCCTCGAGTCCGGCAAAAAAGCCGTCACGCTGACCAACGGGGGAAACGCCATGGCTATGACGCCGCTAACAGGGATCGCCATGGCTTCTGCCATGAAACTGGCCATGGCAAGCAGGGGCGACGCGACGCTGGCCAGCAGCAAGGGGCTGAACCTTACAGCCATCAAGAACCTCAAGTCCAACGCCGGCGGAAAGATCATCGAGTCCGGCAAAGGCGCAGTGGAAGTTTCAAGCGGCGGCAGCTCAGTCAAGCTTGCAGCCGGCGGCGTAGACGTAAAAGGCCCGTCAATAAAGGAGAACTAGGACATGGTAGGCTGCGGAAAGGGGGGCTGCACATGGGTTTGCTGAGGTTTTTGAAGGCCGCCGTCACGGCATGCGTTTTTGTGATGTTCGGAATGGGAAATATTGAAGTTGGTGCAGGGCAGACAGGAGTTAAATCGGGCGCGGAAGAGGTTAAAGACAAAAATGCACAAAAAGAAACAGACAAAAACAACTGCCCATTGGATCCGCCAAAAAAAAAGGGTGCGGCTGGGGTAATGCAGGGAGGTAAACTCCCAGAGCCAATAAAAGGGTATAGTACAGGTCCCAAAGTAAAAGGTAATAGTGGAGCAAAAGGTCATCCCGTTGTTGAGAAGTTGTATGATAATGTACGAAAGGATAGAAGAAGCGTGTTCCACGGCGAGTGTGCTGAAGCTTCTATATTGTGCAAAATTGCCAGAGACGTATGCAGAATCCCTGATGAAGGATTGAGCGACGCTGATATTGAAGACGGCATAGGAAAAATGAAAGATGTTTGTAATGGTGCTAAATCTTCTGTCTATTCACGTAAAAGCGGATACCTAAAACCCTGTGAATATTCGTGCCAAGATGTTTTAGGGGAACTAGGTATTAAGGCGGAAGATATCTGCTAATGCATTGAAAAGAGCGAAAGGAAGAAATACTAAATGGATTATAACGAAAGAGAACACATTTATGAGTATGACGAATTAGAGAAGGTTATTGATATTGATAATATTCCCTTTGATGATTTGCATGAAGTTCTTATTGGTTTCACTTTTAACGAACTTCTTACAAAAAGCAACTTGCGAAAACTAAATATTGACAGTGAAACTGAAGCTATTATTCGGCACTATGCTCTGCAAGGAAAAGCCTTTTTAGAAAAAATAATAACAAAAGAAGAATTATTTAAAGAAAGAGTATCTGCTTGGGAAACACATGATGAATTGCCGAAGAACAGTGCGCCGAAATACTTAGTGAGACTTATTATATACTTTCTATATGACGAAAAATCTGCGCAGTATGACACTTATGGACCAGATCTGTTTCTGGAAGCGTTTTTTTCGTCGTTGTTGGATTTAGGAAGTGGTTATTGCTCTCTGTTTAGACATTATATGCAAGAAAATGCTGAATCCTTGAAGTATACGAAAGAGGATTAATTAAATGATGCATGATATTTTTATTGATTTTGTGAACAACTCAAAGAACGAATGCCTCTTGAAAACGGAGGCACATTTTGCTATGCATAAACAAAGCTGGTTTTCAACATTTGAGAAGCACTTCCAGGCGGTGTGCACTGATATTGTAAAAGCGCAAGACGAGTCGGTTATATCCGCCATTTCCCATTTGGAATACGCCATGAAATATACAAACTTTTTGAACAGGCGGTACGTGGCAGAGGTTTGGGTGTATGGAGATGGCTGGTATTTAAACAACGGCCAGCGGATGATTGGCGAATACGACGTTTCTCTTTTGTTCGTCAATTTTGACGAGTTATGGGACAAACTGCTTGCTGAGCGGAAACGCTACATTGGTAAGGTGTCTGCTCAAGAAGTCACGTCCCTGATGATTGATGCCCTCCCCAAGTTTTACTCCTACCTTGCCAGTATTGTCAGATTTGCTATTATTGACTGCGTTGATAAAAAGCCTTACATAGACATCTTAAAAAACGATGTGTTCAAGGTGCGAGTTGGGGACTACATGTCTAAAACAGAGCCTGTTTTCACCCAAAAGAAAAAAAAAGACGCTGAAGAGTTGGCTGATTGGTTTTCAGAGAGGCTAGACTACGACTATGTATTTGAGGATTGTGCAGGTCTTGATTTTTCAGCACGTGATTTTTCATATACGGTGCTTCGCTATATTCAATTTCGCCGAGCCATATTGAACAATGCAAATCTTCAATTCTGCTCATTAATCGGTACCAGTTTTTACAGAGCGCAATTGGAAAATTGCCGTTTAGACAATTCTGCTATATTTGAGGCAGATTTCTCCTATGCAAACATGAAAAACTCAAGCCTAGTTAGCGTTCGTGGAAGAGCCGGGATGCAAAATAAAAAGCATTGGCAGTTTGTGGGGTTTTTACCTGTGAGCTTCAAATATGCGGACTTAACAGGTACGGACTTCACCGATGCCAAACTTGCCGGTGCGGATTTCACCAATGCAAATCTAGCTGGTGCCAATTTATCCGACGCTGACCTAGCTGGCGCTGACTTCACGGATGCCATACTTGACGGGGCAGATTTCACGGATGCAGTTCTGGATGGCGCGATATTCACTGGCGCGCCGCCAAAGGGCGTGGACACGGCTATCCTAAAGCAAAGAGCCCCGGACACAGCCGAAGCGAAGTCGGAACCCATTGTTTTCAGCGGAAACATCTGCACAAGAGCCGAGTTCATGCACCACTATGTCATGGAGATGGACGGTGGCGCATACCTGCCGAAAGTGCCGAAGGGCGAAGACACAGTGATTGTCAACGTGTCCGGCTCAGGCTTGCTGAACAAAATTGATTATGACACGCGTAGCGAAGTAATAAGCGACAGGCTTAAACTGCTGCTTGAACAGTACCTGCCGGAATATATTTTTGTGCCGATAGTGTATTATGATGCCGCTAAAACGGAACAAACTATTTTTTGGAGGTTCAAACCGCCGCTCTGTGAAGATATACAAGCTGTATACAGGAACGACGGCGTTGTTTCCCACATTTCATACCCCATTACAAATGCGCCAATCGTGTTTTCGATGCGCTCGCCCAAAGGGATTCGCTCCATCGTTTGCAGGATGGCGGTGGCTGAGAGCGTCCTGCGGCGCAGCATTTTGGGGCTGAAGTTTACCAAGATATCGGATTGGGCTGTTTCTGAACCGACTTAAGCTTAGAGAATCTCAACCGTCATTTCTATATCGTCCCTGCCGAGGAACGCAAAAGCCGCCAGATGCACTTTTTTGCCGCTCCCTTCGTACTTTTTGGCATAGCCCCTGCCCTTGATCTGCTTCATCCCTTCGCTCAATGCCTTTTTAAACAGCTTTTCCCTTGTTTCCGGCTCTGCGCCCCGCTCAAGTTTCTCATACTTGAACTCCATCACGTAGGCATTGTCCTCAAGCTCTAGCACGGCGTCCACCCTGCCACCTGACACGGACACCTCCGCGTCGATGTCAAACCCGAGGACGTTCATAACGGCATAAAACACCGAGTGGTAGTACGCCTCGCGGTCTACGTGGAGCTCGTATGGGATCGAGGCGAAGAGGCCC
>Ga0082212_10001891_pt1 | contig 30779 bp, 13 predicted proteins | sample TergutNt197P3_FD_71548 | JGI IMG/M metagenome (GOLD analysis project Ga0082212, IMG submission 71548) | Neocapritermes taracua P3 segment gut microbial communities from Petit-Saut dam, French Guiana - Nt197 P3 | ecosystem: Host-associated > Arthropoda: Insects > Digestive system > Gut ...
TCAGCCCAAGATCGATGACATACTGGTAGTCATCCGATAGCCTGCCAAAATAATCCTCGCCGCAAATCATCGGCTCGATAACGCTGCGCACACGTTCTTCCTTCAGGCGCTCCAGAAGGCTGTCGATATGCGTATCGCGGCGCAGGATGATCGTCTGGATGGCTGTCTTTACCGCTTCAGCGGTGACGGCCTGCGTGTAATCGGAGTCTAACATTTCATCAATGACTTCCTTTACGACAGCGTTTACCAGCCACGGCTGACCGCATGTCTGCTCATCGATCAAGTCAATGGCGTCCTGCTCGAATAGCTGTCCGGTGACGTCGGTATGCTGCCTGTAAAGCAATTCAATTTCTTCCCTTGTGAAATTTTTAAGCGTGTAGGTTTTTTCAACAATATTGAAAGGACTTGCCGATCCGAGCGTCTCGCTGTCAGGGCGTATCTTCGCCTTGTAGTCACGGATATTGCGCATCCCGACTAATGCAATGGAATGGGCAAACGGAACCGTATCCCTGTTGATGTATCCCTCGCGTAGCTGTCGCAAAAACGAGATGAGCGTTCCTTCGCTCAGGCAATCAACCTCATCGAAAAGGATGACCAGCGGCTTGTCTATTCTTTTACAGTAACAATTCAGTTCATTCAGTAAAACGGCTGTAAAATTGTTGAAGTCGGGATCCGATGCAAAAGATTCGCTTTCGGGCATATCACTGTTTCGTAGCGTCCATTGCAGCTTCCTTACAATTTCCGGTATTCCCTTTTCAGAATCGCCAATTTCCTGCATCCCTTCGAGCGAACAGTACAGGGTATAGTACTTCGCGTCGCGGTTGAGGCGTTCCGCCAAATCTTTCAGATAGGTGGTCTTGCCGCTTTGACGCGCGGCATGGATGACAAAGTACTGCTCCCTGTCAATCAGGCGCTCTACGCCCTTTAAGCGGGTAGCGGCCTCAATCATGTAATGTTTTCTCCTGTTGCAGGGGCCTGTAATATTAAAGTAGTGCATAATCAATAACAAATGAATGGTATTTTTTTTGCTACAAAGGTAGTGCAAGTTGAGAGATATACAAAATAAGTTTACTTATTTTTATATCCGAAACGCCGCCTACCTTCAAAAACAATTTGTCGCCCTAAAAAAATCAATTTTTCACCCTTACATAGTTTACAATTAATTACCTTTGTCGAAATTATTAAGTCAAAATAAAAAGAATTTATGAGAAATCTGATACTTTTAGGTTGCGCACTACAGATAAGTTTGGTTTTGTCGGCACAGCCGTTAGCTTTTCCTCATGCCGAGGGATACGGACGTTTTGCCAAAGGAGGACGCGGGGGGGATGTGTATCGTGTAACTTCGCTCGACGACTATAACCCTAAAACGGATAAACCCATACCGGGAACGTTCCGTTATGGTTTGAGCACGCAGGAAGGACCTCGCACGATCGTTTTCGATGTTTCGGGAACCATCGCGCTTACTGCACCGCTCAAACATGAAAAATCGTTTTTGACAATTGCCGGGCAAACAGCTCCAGGCGACGGGATTACGATTCGTAATTACAATTTCAAATTGACCGGTGTCGAAGGAAATCCCGTACACGACATCATCATTCGTTTTGTCAGGTTCCGTTTGGGCGATACGGAAGGACAGGAGGCTGACTGCCTGTCGACTAACTGGATTAACGATTTCATCATGGATCACGTTTCGGCAAGTTGGGCGGTAGATGCCACCCACGACCTGCGTGATGCTGCCCGGTTTACGATGCAATGGTCGATTCTGTCCGAATCGTTAAACGAAAGCGTGCATAGCAAAGGTTCACACGCCATGATGTCGTCGTACAGCCACCTTCGCGGAAACGTTTCACTTCATCACAACCTGTTTGCCAGCGGACGCAACCGACATCCGACACTGGGCGCAGGAACACGCACGGACACCATGGCGATTATTGATTTCCGCAACAATGTCGTGTACAACTGGGACAGCGGTTCCAATTTCGGTCAGTGCAGGGTCGACATGATCAACAATTATTATAAGCCGGGGCCGAGCACAAACTATAACAGGAACAAACCTTTACGCACAAAATCCGAGTATGCAACATCCGCCAGGGCTTTTCTTCGCGGCAATTATTTTGAAAGCGCCCCCGACGAATTCAATACCGACAATTATACGGCTATGGATTATAACCATTTTGGCTATGTTCCCGGAAAGGTCTACACCGGAAACTATATATCTACCACGCGCGAACAGTTTGAATCAAAGGTTTCATTTGTTACAGGAAACGATTTACCCAAAACGGATTCATACCTTATGACCTATCACATTGTTTTGGAACGCTCCGGCGCCATCTTCGCACAGGATAAGGTTGACAAACGGGTGGTTGCCGGGGTAAAGGACGGTACCAACCGCCTTATCAACTCGCAAGACGAAGTAGGGGGATTCCCGGCGCTCGACAGCAAAAATGCGTTGCCCGATACGGATGGCGACGGGATGCCCGACGACTGGGAAATCAGAAACGGACTGAACCCCAATGACCCTTCCGACAGGAACGGGTATACGTTGAATCAGCATTATACCAACTTGGAGGTGTATCTCAATTCATTGGTCGACTATTTGTATACTCCCTATACCGAAACAGGCGACATTTCTTCATTAGAATGGTCGGCACGGATGGCCGACTCGGAAATTGCACGTTACGATCCACTCGTCAAATCAACAGATTCACCTAACAAATGGCAATATGATATTGCATGGCTGGCCGGCGCCATTGGTAAACTTAGCGATGAAACGGGCGATGACAAATATTTCCAGTATATGAAAACATATATGGATTATTACATCAACCCCGACGGTACGGCACGCTACTACGAACTCGAAGAATATAACCTCGACCGCATACGTCCAGCCGTCAATTTATTCACGCTGTGGCATAAAACCGGCGACAACAAATACAAGATAGCATTGCAAAACCATATTCAACAGTTGAAGACGCACCCGCGCACCAGCGATCGCGGTTACTGGCACAAAAAAATCTACCCGTACCAGATGTGGTTAGACGGCCTTTTCATGGCGGGACCTTTCATGGCGCAATACGCTGCTGAATTTAACGATCCGCAATGGTTCGACGAAGTGACGTATCAAATCACGCTGATTTACAGGCACACTCTCGACCCGATGACAGGCTTGCTTTATCATGCCTGGGACGAGAGCCGCAAACAACGCTGGAGCAGTCCCGAAACAGGGCAATCGCCCCACTTCTGGAGCCGCGCGATGGGATGGTATTTGATGGCTATTGTGGATGTGCTTGATTTTCTTCCAATGGGTCATCCGGACAGGCAACAGATAATAGATATACTCAACCGCGTATCGGAGGCGTTGCTGAAAGTTCGCGATCCGGAATCCGGTCTCTGGTATCAGGTGACCGATGCAGGCGGTCGTGAAGGCAATTATTTAGAAGCCTCCGGATCGGGTATGTTTGTTTATGCTTTTGCCAAAGGCGCACAAAAAGGTTATTTACCGGCAAACTATCTTGACGCGGCAAAAAAAACATACCAGGGTATTGTCACCCATTTAATCTCAACATCCTGCAACGGGTTGATCAACCTTGAGCAGACTTGCGGCGGCGCCGGTCTGGGCGGGAATCCATATCGCGACGGTTCCTATAATTACTACATTACCGAGAAAATCAGGCAAAACGACTGTAAAGGTGTGGCTGCATTTATTTTATCCGGTATTTTGCTGAAAAACCAATGAATGTATGCCGTCATGAACAAGCATGATAAATGAAAATAATCATCCATATCAATTTGTCACCCTATAAAAAACAATTTGTCGCCCCTGTATCTTCAAAAATGTTACTATATTTGCGAAAATTTTTGAAAATATGAACAACACATCATCACGACGCGACTTTATTAAAAAGTCGGCATTAATGGCAGCAGGGGTAGGACTTGGCTCCAAAGTTTTCCCCGTTTCGGGTCATGTTTTGGGAGCTAACGACAAAATCCGTTTGGGTTTTATCGGGATTGGAAACCGGGGGTCGCAACTAATGGGACTTTTCATGAAAAACCCTGATTGCGAGGTAGCTGCGCTTTGCGACGCCTACGATCCCTACTTGTCGCGCAACCGTAGCGAAGTAGACCCCCGCTATCTGAAGGATCTGGGCGGGCAGGTGCCAAAAATGGGAGAACAGTTCCCTGCGAAGCCGGTACTGTACAAAGACTGGCGGAAACTAATCGATGACAAAAGCATTGATGCCGTAGTCATTGCCACACCCGACCATTGGCACGCCTTGCAAACGATTGGCGCCATACAGGCAGGCAAGGATGTTTATGTGGAAAAACCACTCACCATCACCATTTTCGAAGGACGCAAAATGGTAGATGCACAAGCCCGGAGCAAACAGGTAGTAGCCGTCGGACTTAACCGGCGGGGAAATGCAATTTATCAAAAACTTGCAAAGGAAATCCCGGCCGGTAAAATCGGCAAGGTGACCGTTGCCCGTGCCGCACGTATCAACAACATGTTTCCCGACGGTATTGGTAAGATGAAGCCCGAAGCGCCGCCGGCTAATTTCGACTGGGATGCATGGCTTGGGCCGCGTGCCACCCGCCCGTATCAATACAATATTGCGCCTTACAAATTCCGCTGGTGGGGCGATTTTTCGTCGCAGATGGGCAACTGGGGCGTTCATTACATGGATGTAATCCGTTGGTTAATGGACGAAAAAGCGCCTGTCGCTATCAGCGCGCATGGCGGAAAATACGTCGCCACGCACGATGGCGATATCCCCGACACGATGCAGGTAACCTACGAATTTGCTTCGGGAGCAATCGTTACATTTTCCATATTCGAAGCAAGCAGCGGCGGTCTGCTACCCAAAGGCGAGGTGGAATTACGCGGAACCAAAGGCACGCTGTATGCGAATGAAAGCAGTTACAGCATAACACCGGCCCGTGCCGGACAATTCCAGACATGGACTGAATCAATCCAGCCCGAAGAAATGACACGCGACGACGCCATGTTGAGCGACGGTTCAAGCGGCGACAGTACCGCAGTATTGGTGCGGAATTTCCTCGATTGCGTCAAATCGCGCAAGACGCCGCTGTGTACGCTGGAAGACGGACACCGTTCCACTTCTTTTGCCCACCTGGGCAACATTGCACTAACCGTCAGGGAACGGCTGCAATGGGACCCCGTGAATGAACAGTTCCTTAATAGCGCCAATGCAAATAAACTTCTGCATTACGATTACCGCTCCCAATGGAAAATGTTCGGGTTATGAAACGTCGCGAGTTTGTCGTGAAAAGCGCTGCCATGGGATTGATGGCTCCATTTGTTGTTCGTTCCGGTTCTTTGTTGCAACCTGAACCGGTTTCGCAGACGGAAAACGCAATTTGCACCTTTTCAAAGACGTTCCAATGGATGAAATATAACGAACTTGCTGAATTTCTGGCCGAAGCGGGCTTCGATGGCATCGATCTGTCAGTACGTCCGGGCGGACATGTACTGCCCGAAAATGTTGCGCGCGATCTTCCCGAAGCCGTTAAGGCAGCGCAAAAGCAGGGCTTGTCCGTTCCGATGATCGTGACCGCCATCACCGACGCAACCGATCCGCTCACGGAACGTATCCTGAAAACAGCAGCCGACCAGGGCGTGAAATATTATCGCTTGGGCTACTATAAATACGACGGCAATAAAACCGTCCGGCAAAATCTGTCTGTTGTGCGAAGTCAGTTGGAAGCCTTGAGCATGCTAAACGAGCGGTACCGACTGCAAGGCGGATATCAGAACCATGCGGGAACGAATGTGGGCAGTCCTGTTTGGGACTTGGTTTTTTTACTGCAAGACCTCGACCCGCGTTATATCGGTTGCCAGTACGATGTTCGACATGCCGCCGCCGAGGGCATCAACTCCTGGCCTTTGGGGTTCGATGCCATAGCCAGCCATGTGAAGCACGAATGTATAAAAGACTATATTTACGTAAACAACAACGGCAAATGGGGCGTAAAATCTGTCCCGCTCGGTGCTGGCGCCGTTGATTTCAAAAAATATTTTACCATGCGCAAGAAACACGGCATCAACGGCCCCCTTTCCTACCATTTTGAATTTGATTTGGACGATGATACATCTCTTCCTGCAAAGGAACGGATGAGGCAAATCATGCCCGCCGTCCGTAAGGAAGTCGAAGCATTGCGGACATTATTGAAAGAATTACAATGATCAAGCGGGGTTTTTTAAACAATTGGATCATTACAAACAATTGGATCATTACAAACAATGGCAAAAACTTAAAACTATGAAACAGCTTATTTTTATCATCTTACTTTTCCCTTCCTTCATGCTGCCGACCGATATCTACGATATGAAGTGGAGTCATGTAGCTTTGAAACAACCCGGCGACTGGTACGGTACGGCAGAAGCAATAGCGGTTGCCGAAAATGTATTGCTCTTTCAACGCAACACGGGTGGATGGCCGAAAAATATATCCATGCATCACAAACTGAGCGAAAAAGACAGGCAGGAGGTTCTTGCCGACAAGGCAAAAAAGGACGACAGTACCATGGACAATGATGCCACTTATCTAGAGTCGGTTTTTTTGGCAAAAGTGTACAATAAAACACATACGGAAAAATATAAAGATGCAGTGATAAATGCTTTGCACTACATCCTCGAAGCACAGTATCCCAATGGCGGATGGCCGCAATTTTATCCTTTGCGGAAAGGCTACTGGTCGCGCATCACCTATAATGACGATTTGATGACAAACATGCTGACCATCCTCCAAAAAATCGTTGAACATGATGAACTTTTTTCCTTTGTCGACGATCCGGCGCTTGTCGAGCGATGCGCTGCCGCTTTCGATCGCGGTTTGGACTGTATTCTCAAAACACAATACCGCCAGAACGGAAAATTGACCGGCTGGTGCGCCCAGCACGATGAAATCACACTGGAACCTGCACTGGGGCGTTCTTATGAATTACCTTCGCTGAGCGGCGGCGAAGGTGCGCATATCGTCCAGTTCCTGATGGAAATCAAGAACCCTGCACCGGAAGTGAAAGAAGCGATCGCCGCAGCCGTGGAATGGTTTGAAAAAGTAAAAATTACCGGCATTAAGGTTGAAAGTTTTACGAATGTTGACGGACAAACCGATCGTCGTGTGGTGTCCGATCCTTCAGCTCCGCCCCTTTGGGCGCGTTTTTACCGGTTAGACGATAACCGGCCTATCTTTAGCGACCGCGACGGCGTTATGAAATTTTCCCTATCGGAAATAGGTCACGAACGCCGCAACGGATACAGCTGGTATACGAATGCGCCGCAGCGAGTGATTGACAAGTATCAGAAATAATAATATTTATAAAAAACGGTTTCAATATGAAAATTCATACATTAACCTTGCTGATGTTATTCGGAATAACATCACTGACTGCCCAGCAACTGGCGTTCCCGCATGCCGAGGGTTACGGGCGTTTTGCCAAAGGGGGTCGTGGCGGCGACGTATACCATGTCACCACGCTCGACGACTATCATCCGAAAACCGATCAGCCCATTGTCGGTTCGTTGCGTCATGCGATTGACTCGCAGACCGGACCGCGTACCGTCGTTTTTGATCTTTCGGGCAGGATACAGCTGAAAGAACCGATTATTGTGAAGAAGCCCTACCTGACCATAGCAGGACAAACCGCTCCGGGCGACGGCATTACCATCAGCGACGATTCGTTCGAAATCAAAGGTTCGGATAAATCCGTCGGTACCGGATATTTACACGACTACATCATCCGGTTTATCCGTTTCCGGCATGGCGACGAATCCGGCAAGACCGGCGACGGCATAACAACCAATTACGTGACCGATTATATCTTCGACCATATATCAGCCAGTTGGACAATCGACGGGACGCACGATCTTCGGGGAGGCGGTAATTTCACCATGCAATGGTCGGTGTTCGGCGAAGCATTGAACCAGAGCACACACTATAAAAACGCCGCCCATGCCATGCTGGCTTCCTACAGGGCGATAGAAATGAACATGACACTTCACCACAACCTGATGCTCAGCAGCCGCGACCGCCACCCGACGTTAGGCACCGGCGATCGCGCCGACACGACGGCCATATCCGATTTCCGCAACAATGTCGTTTATAACTGGCGTGGAGGAACTAACTTAGGCGAAGTACGGCATGATTTCATCAACAATTACTACAAGCCGGGAGAAAGTACCAATTTTGGATATATCACCTATTTACCCCTCCAGATCAAGTCAAGCCGCGCCGAGAACGCCAAGGGGTATCTTCGCGGAAACTTTTTCTACAATGCCCCGACTACGTTTAACAATGACAATTATTTGGCGGTAACCTATACAAACACAGGGGATTACAATTCAACTACAAGAGAACAGTTCGAGGTCTTCCGACCTTTTGTTTACGGAGCCGACCGACCGGTAACACAAAGCGCGCAGGAAGCCTATCGACTTGTGTTAAAATATGCTGGCGCTTCATTGTTTCGCGATGTGGTCGACCATCGAATGGTCAAGGATGTGGAACAGGGTACAGGCCGTTTGATTGACTCCCAGAAAGAAGTAGGCGGATGGCCGGTTTATAACAGCAAGCCTGCACTGAAAGATAGCGACGGCGACGGTATGCCCGATGAATGGGAAATAAAAAACCATTTGAACCCCAACGATCCGTCGGACGGCAACAAATATACTTTGGACAAAAATTATACCAACTTAGAGGTTTACCTCAACAGTTTGGTAGAACATTTATACGAATATTAATAACTGCTGTTAATAAAAAATCGTTATGAAAACCGTTTTCACTATCGTGCGGATAGCCGTTGGCTGGCATTTCCTTTACGAAGGACTCGTCAAACTGTTTGCCGACAACTGGTCGGCTGAATCCTACCTGAACAATGCCAATGGATTCCTATCCGGCTTTTATCACTGGCTGGCTGCCTCGTCCGGTCGCCTTGCCATTATTGATTTCCTCAATGTATGGGGATTGGTACTGATTGGCTTAGCGCTGTTCATCGGTTTTTTTGCAAGATGGGCGTCCTTAGCCGGTGCGTTTCTGCTTACCCTGTACTATTTTGCTTACCCGCCGTTCGGCATTTCCCTTTACTGGAGTGGCACGGCGTATATCATTAATCCCCTATTTATTGAAACTGCCATACTTGTCTTTTTCTTCTGTTGCAATGAAAAAGGTTATGGTCTGGATAACACATTCCATTTTCCGCGAAAGAAAAAACGGTTGCCGGCGCCAGCGCCGACAACCGATTCCGAAGAAACGGCCACAGGTGTCAACGCGCGGCGTGAATTGCTGAAAGACCTGGCTACATTGCCTGTATTGGGCTTTTTCGGATGGGGCGCCAGCCGGAGCCTCCGATTGTATGGCGCCGATACCATGTCGGGCGCTACCATTCAACTCAACCAGGTAGCGCTGAGTAAGCTGAAAGGCGAAATACCCAAAGGGAAAATCGGCAACCAGGAATTGTCGCGTCTGGTCATGGGCGGTAACCTGATTGGTGGCTTTGCACATGCACGCGACCTGATATATGCCTCTCAGTTATTTAAGGCCTATAATACCGAAAAGAAAATTTTTGAAACCCTGATGCTTTGCGAACAGACCGGAATCAACTGTATCAATATCGGTTTCAAAACCGTACAGACCATGGCCAAATACAAAAAGATAACCGGCAGTAAAATCAAGGTACTCACACAAGTAGGAATCGACGAAAAAAACGCGGATATCTATGACAACGTAACCATCGCCATTGATCAGGGTATGGATATCATACAGTTACAGGGGAACTGGGGTGACAGGCTCGTACGCGACAACAGACTGGAAGTGATTGACGGGATTATGAATCGCGTGCGCAGCAGCGGTTTTGTGTTTGGTTTGGGCGCGCATAATATTGATACCCTGATCGCATGTGAAAAAAACGGCATTATTCCCGACTATTACATGCAAACGTTGCATCATGACAATTACTGGTCGGCACACCCGCGCGAAAACCGGCAACCATTCGAGGTGATCGGAGGAAGGCAGCCCGAACACGACATGTTTCACGACAATTGTTTCTGTACCTATCCCGATCGTACCGTTGAATTTATCAACCGTACAAAGGTGCCGGTGATGGGATACAAGGTGCTTGCCGCCGGCGCCATTCATCCGGCAGACGGTTTCAAGTGGGCTTTCGAAAATGGAGCCGACTTCATTTGCGTTGGCATGTTCGATTTTCAGCTAGTGGACGATGTAAATATCTGTTACGATATTCTGCAAAACCTTCCGAACAGACAACGTGGATGGTATGCGTGATTAGGATATCCGGTTAGGATGAAGCTGCCGGATTGAAACTAATGTTTTGTTTTTTATATTCCGATGGATTCATGCCGAATTTTTTCTTAAAACACTTGGCAAAATACTTGACGTCATTGATCCCGATCATATAGGTGATTTGTTTAATTGAGAATTGATTCAAATTAATAAGTTGTGCAGCGCGCTGCATTTTGATGTCACGAATGAATTCAACGGGCGCAAATCCTGTAAGACTCTTGATTTTCTTAAAAAAAACCGAACGGCTCATACCGGTAACGATAACCAGATTTTCTACCGTATAGTCGCAATTGTCCATATTGATTTCGATATCGCGAAGAATTTTATCCATAAATTCTTTGTCGCGGGATGTAATCTGAGGAATTGCCGGAGCGAAAACATGTCCAAGCATATTGGAAGTGTACAGTTGATGTATCTTTTCGCGCTGTTTCAGCAAATTTTGAAGACGGGCTAAAAAATAAGGCACGCTAAACGGTTTGGTGATATAGTCGTCGGCGCCATATTCCAAACTTTCCAATTTGCTTTCTATGGCAGTCCTGGCTGTGAGCAGTACCATAGGGATATGGCTTGTATTATTGCAGATTTTGATTTGTTGCAGCAACTCAATACCTGTCATCTCCGGCATCATGATATCGCTGATAATGAGATCCGGAATATGATGTTTTGCTATTTCCATACCGTCTTTCCCGTTTTCAGCCTCTAATACCCGATAAGTTGTTTTTAGTATGTTTTTAAGGAAAGACCGCAAATCACTGTCATCTTCCACCAATAAAACGGAAATACCGGATACCGCCGGTTGTTCAACAGGTTCCGTACCGTATGGCTGGTTTACTTCCGATTCGTTTTCGGGAATTGCATCGAACAGTTTGATATCGACATCATTTCCAAAATGTTTATTTCCCTTTCTAAATCGAACAGTAAATGAACTTCCACATCCAGGCGCGCTTGAGACATCGATCAGGGCATGATGCCTGTCAGCAAGATTCTTCACGATTGATAATCCGATACCCGTACTTGGCTGTCGTTTATCGTCGTTGAATGTTTCAAAACGGGTAAACATTTTTTTCTGTTTTTCGGATGTAATCCCCTTCCCCTGATCCTTCACTTCTACACAAACAAATGCTTCTTCTTCCGTAATATTTACTTCTATTATTTTGTTGCAGGGTGTGTATTTGAACGCATTCGACAGGAGGTTAAAAAGAATTTTTTCGAAACTGTCATGGTCGGCCCAAATTTTAATACCGGGAGCATCGTTGTTTTTTCGAAAATCAATACCCTGTTCCATGGAAACTGACTTGAAGTTTTCACATATCATTTCAACAAAAGGCATTACGGCAAATTCTTCTATTTGCAACCGGTGTTGCTGGCTTTTGCGTAAATCGAGAATCTGATTGACCATCCGTAACATCCGGTTTACATTCTTGGCAACGTAAGACAGTTGCGATCGTATCTTGGGTGGCGTTTCCTGGTCGGACAACAAATAGTCTACCGGAGAAGAAATCAATGTCAGGGGCGTACGTATCTCGTGTGAAATATCAGTGAAAAAGCGTAGTTTCATCTCAGAGAAATGTGTCTCGACGACCACCTTATGCTTCAGTCTGTAAATAATATTCATTACACCCACGCAACATGCTGTTATCAAAAAAAATACGGCGACATAGAGTGCATAAGCCCAATTTGTTTCCCAAAAAGAAGGCAGTATTTCGATGGTTAGCTCACGGTTGTTTTCGGTCCATACACCATCGCTGTTCGTAGATTTGACACAAAACACATATTGCCCTTTCGGCAAATTCGTATAATTGGCAATCCGTTGACGTTGAACATATTGCCAATCATTGTCAAATCCTTTTAACAGGTATGCATACAAAATATTGTCGGAAGCGTTGTAATCTAAGGCGGCATATTCAATGCTGAAATAATTCTGCCGGTGATTCAATACTAATTTGTTCATGTCGTCGATATGCAGGTGAAGTGGCGAATCATCACCGATGGGAACATCTTTATTGAATAAACGGAACCTGTTCAGGGCGATGTATGGACTGTAAGTGTTATTGGTTATGTCCTGCGGGAAAAACGACAGGATACCGTTTGAATATCCCGACATCATTGTTCCCGACCGGGAAAGGATAGTAGCCCCCTCGGAAAAAATGTTGTCACCAATTAATCGGTTAATTTCGCTGAAAGTTTCGAATGTTTCCTGTTCGGGAGAAAATTTTGTCAAGTCGCTTTCCGTGGCGATCCATAGCGATTTATTGGGTGCTTCGACAATCGAAAGAACAACATCCGAAGGCAAGCCGTTTTCCTGCTTGTAAGATTTGAACCCGGTGGGAAATCCCGAATTGTCACGCTCCGTAACTTTGTTGATTCCGCCCCCAAAGGTAGCCAGATACATATTTCCGTCAATCGTGTTACATATTGAATAGATGTTATTGTTGCTTATGGATTTGTCATCTCCGACAGTATGGGAATAGTACCTGTACGAAATATTTTCCGGCCTGGAAAACTCAGCGTCAAACATGACAAGTCCAATGGTTGTGCCTACACAAATTTTCCCGTTGCCATCTTCGTTAATACATCGTATTTGGGATGCAACATGGACCGGATAATTTTTCAACTGATTGCGGTGATGTATAAACCTGACGCTGCCGCTATCGGTAAATTCAAGCAGGTTTAATCCTCCTCCATACGTTCCGACCCAGATTTTCCGGTTCGTATCCTGATAAATGGCGAAGATATTATTATCACTTAAACTGTAAATATCATCCGGATCATTCCTGTATTTTGTAATGTGATAATCTGTTTTGTTCTTTTCCAATCGATACAGCCCGTTTCCTTTTGTCCCAAGCCAAATGTTGCCAGAATCATCCTGTATGATGCAATAGGTTATTCCGGTCAACGGTTTCCTGTTCCCGATTTTTCCATCATGACACAAATATCCCAAAAAGCATTTATTTTCATCGTATATCCTTATCATACCGCTTTTAACCGAAATCCAGCAATTATTGTCATGATCTTCAAAAATAGCCCTGACATTGTTGTTGATAACCGAATGTGCATCACTGTCATTGTCGATTCGGGCTGTCTTAAAAAAATTGTCGGTAAATATTACTTTTTCAAGACACCCCGATCGCGGTGATAGCCACAGGTTGCCTTGACGGTCGATATAGGCAGTGTGCAAAATATTTGAAAACTGCCAGTCAGGCGATTCCGATTCGTTAAAAAATGGCTTCAGACAATCTTCTTGAGGATCATACAAGGAAAAACCACCGCCTCGCGGATAGACCCAGACGCGACGGCTGGGGTCTTCAATCAAAAATGAAGACTGATGAAAATTTTCATTCGGTGCTTCAATGTTTACCTGAAAATGTTTTATACAGCGTGTTTCCGGGCTGTACTTCGAAATCCCCCGGCTGTCAGTTTCAATCCATACATGCTGCGAATGGTCAACATACAGGGAATGTATCTTGTTATTGATCAATTCCGAATTACTGGAATGGTAATACTCCGTACGTCCTGACTGCAAATAATAAATACAGAAACCGTTTTCGGATGATGCGATAACAATTTTGTCGTCTCCCAGTCGCTTCATTTCAATGATACTGGATACAACAGGCATTTCTAAAAGAGATAATTGCCCGTCTTTTTTCGAGTATCGCCATATCCGTCCTGCAACAGAACCGAACCACAGTTCATCGTCGAGTTCCAGCGACGAAAAAAAAGACTGGTTGAATAGTTTGTTGTTTGTGTTGATCTCCGTAAAGAGCATGACCGGTTCTTTTTCAGGATAAGGCAACAAATACAGTCCGTTATCTGAAAGTATCCACGAGTTAAGCTGTGCATCTTCATGTATTGAAAATATTTTTTCCCCTTTTATTCTTTCATTTTCAGCATGATAGTATTCAATAGAAAGAACGGAATCCGTTACGCATATACACCCGTTCTTATCGGAAAGCAGCCAGATTTTTCCCGACGGCATCGTAATGATTTTGGAAATCGGAGCAAAAACGTTTCTTTCGCCGCTATTTAGGATACTGTATTGTAGCGAAACGATCGTCTCTGTGCTGGGGTCAAAACGATGTACTTCACCGTCGTACGACAACATCCAGATGAAACCGTATTTGTCTTCATAAATATGATCAATCCGGCTATTGCGAATGTTGGAAAACGGAGGATAGGAGGTAAAGGAATATCCGTCGAATTTGCAGATTCCGTTCCATGTTGCCAACCACAGGAACCCCTTTCGATCCTGTAGAATATCCATAACCATTTGTTGGGACAAGCCGTCTTTTGTTGAATAGTGTTCAAAAAAGCAACTTGGCTGCGCATGAATGGGCAGGCAGTAAAATGTAAGAAAAAAACATAGCAACCCTATTTTTTGCTGTATCATGAACATGATTGGTCTTTACTATAATTTCGCGCAAATATTTTAAATTTCGTGCAAATATATTCATTATTTTTGAATAAGTCAGTTTGTCGTCCTAAAAAAAACAGTTTGCCCACCCTGTATCTTTATGAAAGTTGTTATTTTTGCCGGAAATATTTTAATTGAAAAACATGAAAAAATCAATAATTCAATTGGTTAGAAATGAGTGTAGCGTTTTTTCGGATGTTGTAATTTGCGTTTGTATATTGCCATTTATTTTTGCATCCTGCAAGCCCGCGTCAGAAGATTTTTCAGTTGCGGATTTATATGTTTCTGTTGATGGCTGCGACACCTGGAGCGGCCGGTTGTCGAGACCCGCCGCTGACGGCACCGATGGTCCGCTGGCTACGCTTGCTGCTGCCCGCGACAAAGTTCGCCTGCTCAAACAGGCTGACGCTCAAAAGGACTTTCTGGTAATGATTGGAGGCGGCACGTATCGACTGACCGAGACAGTCGTGTTTTCGTTGGACGACTCCGCACCTCAGGGCGGAAGCATCACCTACGCTGCCTACCCCGGCCAATACCCGGTTTTCAGTTCCGGCGTCCCTGTCGCCAACTGGCAGAAGCCGGCCAGTCCGGTGATGCGGGCGCCGGCTCATGTCAGGGAAAAATTGTGGGTTGCCAACCTGCCGGAAGGCGTGGATCGCTGCCTGACGCTGTATGACGGCACGACCCGCTTGGTGCGAGCGCGCATGCCGGAATTTACGCCATCTAAGTTTCTGTCAAGGGGAATAGCCCATCCCCTTGACCGTTTTGAGTTCCCGCCCGGTGCGATGAAAAATTGGCCTGACCTGAAAAATGCTGAAATGGCAGTCATACCCAGTTGTGATTATGAAATGGGTATTTTCCCGCTGGCATCGGTAGATGAAGCCAATCATATCGCCACGCTGGCCGTTCCGGCTTCCCGCCCGATCGGAAAAGTCAAATACATGGACAAGACCCTCTGGGTGGAGAATCTTATCGAAGCAATCGACGAACCGGGCGAGTGGGCTGTCGATTTTGATGAACGGAAGATATATTATTGGCCGTATGGTGATCGTCCCGGCGAACGGATCGTCGTGCCAGCCCTAACGGAACTGATTCGCATCGAAGGCGAGATCGACTACGACGGGCCGACTGATCGGACGGTGGCTGGCTTGACATTCAAAGGGCTGACATTCAGTCACGCCGAGCGATACCCCTGGTCGGGCTATACGGGATGGGACCTCCAGCATCATTGGGAAATGTTCGATATGCCTACGGCTGCGGTACGGCTGCGCGGAGCCGATCATTGCACTTTTCAGGCTTGCCGCTTCTTTGCAACCGGTGGAACGGGTATCCGGTTAGACCTGACCTGCCGTAATAACCGGATCATCGACAATGAAATCGGCCATGTAGGAGCTGTGGGAATACTGCTTTGCGGATATGGACCCGGCACAAAGGATACCAACCACAACAACGAAGTTTCCAACAACTGGGTACACAATACCGGTGAGCTTTACTTGGCTTCTCCGGCAATTTTTGTTTGGCAAAGCGGGTCGAACCGCATCACCAACAATCATATCCGACACACGCCCTATTCGGGTATCGTCGTCAGTGGCCGCATTACCACGACCACAAAATATACGTACGACGGTTCTGGCCGTACTGTGCGATGGCATGAGATTTCACCATCCTACGAATCGCTCGCCGATTCGACAGGATGGGTATCGTGGTACGACCGCGAAAAATACCTGCACGCACGCAAAAACCTTGTGATGCACAACGACATTGCGAACGTTTTGGAGGTTATGGGAGACGGTAACGGTATTTACATCTCCGGTACAGGCGGCGAAAATCACATTTATCAAAATTACATCCATCACATCGACGGGCCGGGTCTGGCCGGCGGCATCCGTTGCGATAACGACCAGTGGGAAACAATCGTCGAGGGCAACATCGTTTACCATATCCGGTCGGTGCAGTGTGGCATCTCGACAACCGAGATGAACCATATCGTCAACAATATCGTGGTGGACATACTGCCCAGCTGCCGTCCCGTCCCGCAGGACAGGCTGGTACACGGTTACATCATTGTTCCGAGCGACTTCCCCGTCGACGGCGCGAAAATTCAGCGAAACATCCTTTTTTCTTTCCGCAAGGATTATCAGCCAATCATGATGCACGGCAGTTTTTCCGATGGAACGTATGATCGTCTCAAAGACACGCAGACTGACTACAACCTGTACTGGTGTACGGAAGACCCCGACTGGGGCTTGCGCAATGTGCTCCTTCAGCGCGAACAGTTCGGATTAGAGCTGAACACGCAGATCGCAGACCCGATGTTTATCGACCTGGGGAAAGGCGACCTGCGGCTTCGACCCGAATCGCCCGCATGGAAGATGGGCTTTGTGGAGACCGACATGAATCAGGTCGGTCTCCATGCCAACCATCCTTTTTACCCCGGAAAAATTTATTAATTCATTATTTTAAAAAATGTCAAGTCAAATCACCCGGCTAATTTTTTATTTCCTTGCCTCCTTCGTAATTTCTGCCTATTCGGTTCCTGCCGATACGCAACCGGTCGATGTGCTTCCTGTACGCCTTTCCGAAGGTGCGCAATCGCTAAATGGTAAATGGACATTCAAATACATTCCGTCAACCGGCGAGGCTGTGGGCGGTGATTTCTACCGGCCATCGTTCGATATTTCCACATGGAAAACGATTCACGTGCCGGGACACTGGGACTTGCTTGGATTCACAGAACCTCAATACGCCGACAATGTGCGGGAAGGAACCGGCCTCTACCGCCGTACGTTCACTGTTGCAGAAGAACTACGGACGCAGAGCCGCCGTGTTTTCCTCCGCTTCGACGGCGTGCTCTACGGGTTCACCGTCTGGGTTAATGGAAAACATATCGGTGAATGGAACAGCAGCTTCAACCAGGCTACATTCGACATTACCGATGCTTTAAAACCGGGCGTCACCGAAAACGTCCTTGCTGTGCGCGTGACCACCCGCAGTAAAGGTTGGAACTTCGACAATATGGATTGTTGGGCGCTCTCGGGTATCTTCCGCGATGTCACACTTTTTACCCTCCCGGAAATTCATCTCAAAGATTATACGGCTTCCACTACGCTCAAACCCGACGGAACAGCCGAATTGCGGGTAGAGACGGTTACATCGGCGCCGGCCGACATTCGGGTGCGCCTCACTGCACCCGACGGCAAACCGGCTGCCTCGTCTATCATTCCGGCTTCAGCGAACCAAACGGTTTTAACCATTTCAAATCCTTCACTTTGGACCGCTGAAACTCCTTCGTGCTATCACCTCGAACTCACTGTGACTGCTAACGGTAAAACCCAGCAACGATACACTGACCGCATCGGCTTGCGACAGATTACCATCGAAAATGGAATACTGAAACTGAATGGCACGCCCATTAAACTGCGAGGTATCAATCATCACGAAATTTGGCCGGAAGGACGCATATCAACCGACGAAAATACACGTCTTGATCTCGAACTCATGCGCGATGCCAATATCAACTTCATCCGTACCGCACATTATCCGCCTCACCCACGCCTCCTTGAACTCTGCGATGAAATGGGGTTTTATGTGGATGATGAAGTGCCCTATACGCATGGACGCAACCACCTTACAGACCCCGATTACCAGGAAACCCTCTACATGCGCTCCCGTGCTACCGTGATGCGCGATAAGAACCGTCCATCCGTCATCTTCTGGAGCCTTGGCAATGAAAATCCAATCACTGAACTCGGCCTCAACAACGGTAAATTTGTCCGTCAGCTCGACCCGTCGCGCCCCATTACATTTCCGACAATGGGTTCCTATTTTGCGGAAAACTGGCAGCAATTCCCTGAATTTGCAGAAATTTATGCACCGCATTATCCGGATATAAAAACAGCTGTCAGGTATGCCAATGAACTCGACCGTCCTATTGTCTTTACTGAGTATGCACACCAGCGGGGCATCGCCCGAGGCGGAACTTCCGTACAGGACTTATGGGAAATATGCTACCGTAACCCGCGTATCGCCGGCGGTGCAATATGGCTATTTCAGGACCAGGGTATCTTGCGTACCGCCACAGATATGAAAAGCGTAAAAGACGCCGATCTGATGGTCTGGCTCGATGAAAGCCGCTATTATGACACGAACGGCTACTTCGCGGTGGATGGTATTGTCTATTCCGACCGTACGCCTCAATTGGATTTCTATCAGGTACGTAAAGTGTATTCACCGGTGCAAATCCCGCAACAGTCGTTCGATGCCAGATCGGGAAGACAAACTTTTTTGTTTACCGTCGAAAACCGTCACGATTTTCGCCCGCTTTCGGGCATGACGCTGAAATGGTCGCTCCTGCATAACAGCACATCTATCCAATCCGGTGCTATTACACTCAGCGCCAAAGCAAAACAATCTGAAACCGTCGCCGTCGCTGCAACGCTTCCGGAAAACCTCAGCTCCGATTTTTTTAGTTTGTCGCTTCAATGCGTTGACGAACACGGACGCACTTTTTACGAACGAAATATCCGTCTTGATACCGGCATCAAGGACAGCGCACGCCTGGAAGAGCTTATCGCCTCGCTCCCAAAATCAAAATCCACGCTTGAAAGCACCGATAATTTCATTACGGTCAGTAATGCCGGTTTCCATCTCAAACTTGATCGCCAATCGGGACAACTTTCTCTACTCGACCCCGCAGGCAAGACGATTGTTTCCAACTTTGGGCCGCATACCGGTCGTAATCCGACCATAAACGATATGGCCAAATACCGTGAACGACTGCCAGCGCTCTGGCTCGGCAATATATTAGGTGAGGCAACCGGACTTAAGACTTACGCATGCGAGACCGCTGACGGTTTTGAAATTACTGTTTCCGGAAACTACCTGCGACCGAATGTCCCAACCGAATCGGTGCGCGGCGAATACAAAGCGCTCATTACGCCAACCGGAATCATTAAATTCACTTACAGCTATACCCCCGTCAATGCCACCGGCGAAATACTCGAAACCGGTTTTGCGCTTTCGCTTCCGAAAGAACACACCGAACTGCGCTGGATCGGTCAGGGGCCTTTTGCCGGGTATGCAGGCAAAGACCGTCTCAATGAATTCGGCAATCACCACCTGAACCGCGATGATCTATTCTTCCACGGTAACCGTCGCGATGTCGAACTGGTTTCGCTTGCGCAGCCATCAGGCACAGGCGTACTTTTATGCGGCGCTGACACAGTCGTCGCCATTGATATAGAAAAGTTACCCGATGCAACCATCCTCTCGCACCTTGCTATCCTGCCCGGAGATAACCGTGACGATGAAAACAGAAAAGATGTGGATGTCTCAAGCCGCCTCAAAGCCTCTTCCATCGATTGTTTTACCGGCGAATTCATATTGATACCGCTCGGTTCGCAATGGAGCAAGCCACTTACCGACTGGATCGGCCAACCCGCCGGTTATGCAAACGTGACAAAATCATATTATCACAGCTACGACCGGTAATGATGTATGACAATTAGCAGGATGATTTGAAAAAAATCGCATCAAAATCAAATTGTCACCCTATAAAAATCAATTTGTCACCTATAAGACTTCTAATGTATATTTATCTTTGCCATCGAAATTTTTAATAAATCAAAAAAATATGTGTTATAGAATTTAGTACTAATCTTAAATTTAAGTATTTATGAGTTTTTTAAAGGAATATTTAAAAAGAAAATCAAAAGTCTGCCTGCTTTTGGCAGGTATGTTGCTGAGCATATCCATCCATGCGCAGCAGATTACGGTAACAGGAACGGTATTTGACCCGTTCGGCGAAAGTTTGCCGGGCGTAAACGTGTTGATAAAAGGAACCGACCGGGGTGTGGCCACCGACATAAACGGTAAATATACACTTAATGTACCAAATGAGAAAACAATACTACAGTTTTCCTACATAGGATTCAACACACTGGAAGTCACCGTGGGCGCCCAACGCTCCCTCGACGTTACCTTAGAAGAATCGGCATCCTCATTAAATGAAGTAGTTGTGATAGGCTACTCAAGCCAGGTAAGGGCTAACCTGACCGGCGCCGTAGGCTCTGTTTCAGGCGCTACGCTGGAACGTATTCCGGTTATTTCGGCTGCTGAAGCATTGGCCGGAAAGATCGCAGGCGTTCAGGTAACGACGATGGACGGCGAGCCGGGTGCGGAGGTCCATATCCGTATTCGGGGAGGCACCTCCGTGACGCAAAGCAACGATCCGCTCTATATCGTTGACGGTTTTCCCCAAAGCAATATCAACGACATTCCCCCTACCGACATTTTATCCATCGACATTCTTAAGGATGGCGCATTGACGGCTATCTACGGAGCACGTGGCAGTAACGGAGTGGTACTCGTCACAACCAAATCGGCCCAGGCCGGCACAGTGAAAGTCAACTTTAACCATTACACGAAAATCAATACGCTGGCCCGCAAGATAGATGTGATGGACGCCTACGATTTCGTAAACTTACAGTACGACTTTGCGGTCAGAAGCAATAATGACCGTCGAAAGTTTGTTGGAAATTTCGGACACGGAACGGATATACCGCTCTATAAGCGGATACAGTCTAACGACTGGCAAAACGAGATACTCGGCAATAACCCCATGAGTCAGATGTATAATCTCTCCATAGGTGGAGGTAGCCAAAAAATCTCGTTTACCTCTGCCATAACCTACAACGACGACAATGGCGTGCTGGTGGGATCGGGCGTGAAAAAAGTGAGCGTAAACACAAAAGTGAAAATTGAAATCAACCCAAAACTAAAAGTATTACTCAATCCAAAACTCAACTATTCCGGAAGCAGAGGTGCAGGATCGGGTGCTGTAGGGAGAGGAGGTATTATTGATGTGCTACGTTACCGCCCAACCAACGGTTTACGCGACTTTAGCTTCTACGACCCTACGGACATCAACCCTGATGAGGAAGAATACTTTGTTTATACCAATCCGAAAAATGATATCGAACAAAACTATAGACGCGAGAATACCAATGCTTTTATTAACCAGGCTACCATTGAATGGACGCCCATTAAAAATCTCATAATCAAGTCGGAAGGATCGATCACTTTCTCTATGACCGATTTGAACCGTTTTTGGGGATATATCACGGATGAAGGTAGAAGGAACAACAACCTGCCGCTTGCCGAAATTACGCATACGAAACGGAATGCCTATCACTGGACAAATACGGCGAACTATTCATTCTCAAAAGATAAACACACTTTTTCTTTCCTGTTGGGACATGAAATGGATGAAACGTACCGACGCATTGTAAGGACTGCTGCGCGCTACTTCCCGAAGTCAATCAGCCCGAACAAAGCCCTTCAAAATATGGGTTTGGGTAGCCCCATGTCGTCGGTTGGCTCCTCGCCGGCATCGATGATCACGGCACCCAACCGACTGGTTTCATTCTTCGGGCAGGTTCACTATATTTACGACAGCAAATATATTCTGCAGTTCACCATGCGCGGCGATGGTTCCACAAGGTTTGCGCCTGGTAATCAATGGGGCTATTTCCCGGGCATATCGGGAGGATGGGTGATTTCGGACGAAAAATTCATGCCAAAACAGGATATCGTTTCGTATCTGAAACTTCGATTTTCAATCGCCCTGACAGGTAACAATGGCATCGACGATGACATGTGGCGCTACCAATTTGCCATCGCCTCGGGCAACGGGCCAGGATGGGGAGAAAGGTCGGAATATGGCGAAACTTACTATGTAAGTGCAGGAGGGAATATTTTTCCAAACACAAAACTGAAATGGGAATCCTGCCTCAAGCGCAGTTTGGGTATGGACATGCGTTTTTTTAACGACCGTCTGGAAATTACTCCTGAAATTTTCTGGTATTCCACCAGCGACTTGCTCTTTCGCTCCAATATTAACCCGACGACGGGATACGTCAGGCAGTTTCAGAATATTGCAGATGTTACAGGCAAGGGATGGGACTTGACTGTAATCGGAACAGTTCTTCAAAAAAAGAATGTATACCTGAAAGGCAATCTTACATTCGGAGCGGTTAAAAAGATTGTCGACCGGTTGAACGGTACGGAAACAGAGATGTGGTTATCCCACAACAGTTGGGCTTCGTCCAACTATGACTATGTTTTAAAAGCCGGAGGACAGGTAGGAATGATTTACGGGTACGTTTATGATGGCATCTATGGCTTCGACGAATTTACGTTTACGAACAGAAATGAGTACATTCCGCTTCCGAATACCACGGTATGCAGCGACAATATCCTGTTCGGCACACAACCGGGCAGGCCAAAATTTAAAAACTTTGTCGACTATATCGATGGAGAAGACGACGTCAATATCGTCAACGACAACGACAAAATAATTATCGGTAATACCAACCCAAAATTCAACGGCGGTTTCGGTTTTCAGGGGATGTACAAGTTAATGGGAAAACATGAATTTGATTTCTCGTGTAATTTTAATTTCATGTATGGTTTCGACGTGAATAACGCCACACGGTATACCCTATCTTCGCTTGAGAGAAACGAAAACAACTATTTCAACTGCCTGCCCGAGTTCAATGAAACACGACGCTGGCGCTATGCCAATGAACTGGGCGAAAGGTTGACCGGCAGCTCGCGCCTAGCGCCCGAGTACCGCGAAATCAACGCCAACGCTGCTATTTTTAATCCCTGCGATATCGGAAAGAAGGTCACTTTCGACTACTTTATTGAAGACGGGTCGTTTCTCCGGTTGCAGGACTTGACCATCGGATACACGCTGCCGAAAACGATTTCAAACAAAATTGCCATGGAACGTCTTCGCGTATACCTCAGCGGTTACAATCTCTTTCTGCTGACCGGTTATTCCGGTTACGACCCCGAAGTAGATGTTCAAACAGGTCTTGCCTGCGGTATGGACTATAATCGCTATCCACGCGCCCGCAGCTTCCTGATGGGGATAAACCTTACTTTCTAAATACTAAAAATATACAACAATATGAAAAAGAATATTATTTTATTCAGCACCCTGCTTCTGTTGGCGTTTTCTTCCTGCACCGATTACCTGACGGTAAATTCGGAATCATCTTTCGGAGAAGACCTTGTTTTCATGGACAAAGAAGACATCAATCGCGTATTGTCGTCGGTATATGTTGCTGTTTTGCATAACGATATTTATGGCAACCAGTTTTTGCAAACATTAGCGCTGAACAGCGACGTTGAATTTACAGCAACCAGCAGTAGCATTAAAAATGTGAACGGAAACGACTTCAGGCATTTCGACGGTACTGCTTTCGGCGGTCAGGCCAATAATGCCTGGACAGCCGCTTACAGGGGAATTGAACGTGCCAACCTCCTGATCAACGGGATTCAAAACAGTTCAATTGAAATCGACGACGAGTTGAAGCAAATAATGGGTGAAGCAAAGGCACTCCGGGCCATGTTGTTCCACGATTTAGTCGTTTATTTCGGCGATATTCCGTTTAGCACAGAGCCTGCATACAACTGGCCTTCGCTTAATCTTCCCATTGTCGAAAGGAACGAAATACTTTCCACGCTGATAGAAGACCTGTGTGAAATCGCTCCGCAAATGCAATATGCACGCGATTTGCTCGATGGCGTTGAGCGCGCCTCGCGTGAGTTTTGTTATGCGTTGATTGCCAGGATAGCTTTGACGCGCGGAGGTTACGCGCTTTATCCCGACACCGGCAATCCTGCGGCTACCGGTTCCATGAAGCGACAAACCGATTATTTGAAATATTACGAAATCGCTAAATTGTATGCCGATTCAGTAATTATTTCGGGCACACACTCCCTTGTCAAACCTTTCAGGGATGTATTTATCGACGAATGTAACTATATTGTCGCCAACGACGACGATCCCATTTTCGAACTCCCTTTCCTGAAAAATTCATCTGGAACCGGCGGAAATGTCGGCTATGTCCACGGACCCGCCGGAAGGTCGAGTAGCGACGGCGTAACCGTTCATCCCTGGGGGCCAAGCAACGGTGGTTTGCGACTGAATGCCTTCTACCGGTTTTCGTTTGATCGCAGCGACCTTCGCCTCGAATATACTGTTGGGATGTGGTCGCACGATGCAGACGGACTTGCCGTTATCCTCGACGACTACAGTACCTATTGTAATAAATGGTCGAAATACTGGACGATACAGGGAAACGCATTAGGGAACGGCAGTACAGGCAACACCGGAATCAATTTCCCCTATATGCGCTATGCGGATGTACTCCTGATGTATGCCGAGGCTGTAAATGAACTCGAAAACGGCGTAACGGGCGCCAATGGCGAAAAGGCGCAAGATGCCCTGCGGCAGGTACGTAACCGTGCCTTTGTTCCCGCTCTTCGGCAGGAAAAAGTGGAACAGTATATCCAAACGGCAAGCGCATCGAAAGAAAGTTTTTTCAATGCCATTGTCAATGAACGCAAATGGGAATTTGGCGGCGAAAACCTGCGCTGGAAAGACCTGGTACGCTGGAACCTCTACTCGAAGGTGGTTTACGACAGTTTTAAGGATTATTTCCTAGTAGGCAACATGATGGCGGATATTCATTATGATGGCGATGAAGAGTTTGGGTTCCTGCCAACCAGTATGTATTGGCGACAGATTGGCAATCCGGGGAACCGCGACATCTATCCGAATACAAACAGCGCGTTCAGGCTTGTGGAATTTTATAAAAATGACGCCGAAAACATCAATTGTCTCTATGAATATAGCGGGTCGCATCCGGGAGGGCAGTGGATCGCCAAGACGATGTACAACTGGACGACAAACGACGGTTCCACACCAGCCTTTCAATGTCTGTATTCTTTCAGAGGATACATCAGGGGAGGAGAAGGCTCCAACTGGCAAAGTTTCAACCGCGACAACCTGCCGCCTGTCCGGTATATTTTACCAATCCCCCGTAATGTGATTCAGTTGAGTCAGGGCGCTTATCAAAACTATTACGGATACTAATGTTGAAAGGATAAAATGAATATTAACTGTTAAATATTTTTGTTATGAAAGCTAAAATAAAATATGTATTTTTTCTTGTGCTTTGCATTACGGTTTTCAATACCTGCAATGACGACAAGACATCTGTCACGGATGAAGAACAGCGTGAATTTATGGCTTTATTTCGCTGGGCAGGCACCAACGGTGGAAACGACGATGACCCGCGCAATTGCAAAGTGGTCAATAATAACGACATGTACCTTTCGTGGAATGGCATCAATGATTGTGCCGGATACCGCCTCCAGTGGAAACTTCGCTCAGGCAACTGGGACAGGCCGGAAGACCTGTTGGGAGATATTGTACTGCCTCCCGATTCCCTTCATATTGTGATTGAAGACCTCCAGTATGATACACCCCATCAATTTGCCATTCAAACGCTTTCAAAGAAAGGAGAGGCATATCATTCCTACTGGTACGGAAAAGGAAGCAATGACGACCAGGCCGAATGGGCGATGAACCCCCGTCCCGGCATACCGTACGTAATTAGTGTAAGGGACGTTACCTATACGACCATGCGGATTTACTTTGAGTTGGACATTTGGAACAGGGATGAAAATGGAAACCCGACAACACTCCGCACAGAAAACGAAACATTTGAATATGATTCGAACGGGAAGTTTATCGTTAATCAAATTAGCGTCGTCCCGGCAGCAGTCGGCATCGCCGACGAAAGGCCACCTTCCAAGTTTTTTGACCTTACAAATGCTGACCGCGAAAGGGGATACATTGATGTTGACGGGTTGGTTACGAATGTAATGTATGTGGTCAACGCGCATAACAACAGTCCCGAACGTTACTGGGACAGGCTCTACAACACCGTAATGAAACGAATGAAAGGCGATGTGGGCGAGCCTGTCGTGATCCCGCACGAACTTTATGAAGCGCAGCCCAACAGCGAAGGAGTAATAACGGTGAACGAACTGAATATCGAACGGTGGTCGATGGAAATGAACGCAGCACCCATTCATAACTTCCTGCGCGACGAACACATGGATAACAACGATGTGGCCGAAGGCACAATTTATGTTCTCGAAGCCGGTAAAACCTATTTTATTCAAAGAAGCGTCGACATCTACAAGGGTCTAGTCCTGAAAGGAGCCGATCCGAACAACCGATCAAAAGTATTGATGGGACTTGGATACAATGACCGCAATGGAGGTAATGCCTGGAACTGGTCGTTTGGACGCTCTCCGAAATCCGGCGAAATAGGCGGTATCGATATTCAGAGTATTGTTTTTGAAAACATTGATTTTGAGGCTTATAACTCCTATAATTGTTTCAATATTCCTGAACTGGAGGATTGTTGCGACGGACAGGGTAATTATTTTGTCAACCAGTCGTCGAACGTGATGGATTTCGAGTGCGAATCGTTCGAAGTGCGTAATTGCACGTTCAAGGGGATGATTCGAGGTTTTATTCGTTTTCAAGGCAACCAGACCAAGACACTGCACAAGCTGATTTTTGAAGACTGTTTGATTTACCAGTGCGGCGCCTATTCGCAGGATGGGCGCGGTTATTCGTTCTTTCGCGCAGCCGGCGGTGCCAATAACAGGTCCAATGTGTTTAAGGATGTGCAATTACGCAGGTGTTCGTTTATCGACAGCCCCATGAATAATCTTTTTGAAGAAGGTCAAAACAATGCATGGGAAAGCCCGTGGAGCTTTTTGGTAGAAAATTGCACTTTCCTTAACTTTAGCACCAAGTCTACTAACCGTTATCTTTTTGCAATCAGATATGCGCCCATCAACTCAAGTTATACGTTCCGCAATAATCTTTTTATCTTGACCAAACACCCGGATGACATTCACCGTCCCCTGCACATGTCGGGAGCGGAGATTGAAGCTGCAAACCTGACCGGTGCAACGGTTGATTTTCACGATAACTATTCGACCCAGGCCTTTTTGACAGGCAATGCAAATGAGGGTCGCGGACAAATTTTCAGTTCTAACGGGTTTACCTCTACGGGCAGATATGGCTTCGCAGATGGAAATCCCAGCGGCAGCCTGAATCGCCTTGGAATGGAAGAACTGTATATCAAACTCGGTGATGTGGGGATAACGCCGGAAGAGCTAATGGTTGATCCATACCCGCTGTACTATGATACGCAGGATTACAGTATTGCATTACCCGATTGGCGGATGCATTGGCATAATATGGAAGGTCTGTATTACCGGAATACGGATAAAGTGAAGAATCACGAGATTTTCAGGAAAAATATCGGCGATCCGAGATGGCGTAAGAATGTAACTCCTTAAATTTGATAGAAATGATGAATATGAAAAAAATAATTAAACTTTTCCTCGCTGTAACTGTAATTGTGATTACAGCCTGCAAAAATGAATTGGACGTTGCCGTAACCGGCGTCAGTCTTGACCAGACTTCATTGTCGCTTTATGTGGACGATACGCAACAGCTTACCTATCGCGTTGCGCCCGAAAATGCCACGAATAAGGAAGTAATGTGGAAAAGCCTCAGTTCTGACATCGCTTCGGTTTCGCCCGAAGGCCTCGTTACCGCAAAGAGCGCCGGCACAGCGGAAATTTACGTGATTGCAAGGGACGGCAACAAGGCGGCAAGCTGTCAGGTTACAGTCAGCATACTGGAAGTTCCAACCACTGGCGTAACTCTTAATTTACAGGAACTCATGCTTGAAAGAACCGATAAGGTTCGGCTTGTCGCAACCGTGCTGCCCGCCGGAGCCACCAGCAAAAGCGTCACCTGGAACTCAAGCAATAATGAAGTAGCACAGGTTGATAACCGAGGCGAAATAACCGGTGTGAGTGAAGGTACTGCAAGAATTACGGTTACTACGGTGAATGGCGGATTTCAGGCGCACTGCAACGTTACGGTTACACCAAAAATAGTGCCTGTCAGCGGCGTAGAATTGCCACCTACTCTGACACTTGGCGTTGTAAGCAACAGAAAAACCCTGACAGCGTCCATTTTACCGGAATTTGCCGACAATCAGGAATTGAAATGGGAAATAGTAGAGGGTAAAGACGTCGTTAGCATAACTGAAATTGACGAAAAAACCGTTGAGGTAACGGCACTGAAACAGGCAGGCACTGCCAAAATTACCGTTACCACTTTAGAGGGCGGATTTCAGGCGTCTTGTACCGTTACGGTCGATTCGGAAGTTGATAATTATACCTACACGGTTGCCGAAACCGACAATGCGTCGGCAATAGCCAGCGCCATCGCCGAGGGTCTGGCAATCGATAAACGTAACATTACCATACTGTTTGAAGCCGGAAAGACTTATAATGTAAATGGAAGAATGGACTTCCCGAGCGGCGGCGACGTGTACAACGTCCATTTTGTCGGTGCACCGGGCAGCGTACAGCCCCAGGTTAATTTCCGTGTAAGGATAAATAATAACCAATTGAATGACATTAGTTTCCGGAATCTTAAAATTGACGTACAGGGCACCGGCAATTACCTGCTTGAAAGTGCCGGCAACTCCACGCACCGCGACTTCATACTGGAGGATTGCTATATTTTCAATCTTCGGTCAGTATATCGTGCCGATTTAACAGCCGGCAATAGCGTAAGCATGAACAACTGCTGGGTACACGACCATGGAACTTATGGCGTATTCAGCGTACGGAATACCAGTACCCTCAATTCAATTACCGTCACGAACAGTACATTTACGGAAATCCGGACCTATTTTTCGGAGATAAACAGCGAAACTGAAATTACATTGCGTAACCTCACCATCTGTAATATTTATTATGTCACTGTGGCCGACGGCGATAGATGGGCATCATTTTTCAGGTTTGGTGATCCTCCGTACGGGCCGTTAACAATCGAAAAATGTATCATTGCAGGTCAGATGGCAAACGAAAACGGCGGAGTGCCGATCAATGCGACACGTAGCGCCTACTCCGGTTTATCTTACTCCTTTGCGGGCAGTTATAAGACGAACGACTGGACGGAAGGCGACCGGAAGTTTACCGGTATTGCCGAAACGCCCTACAGCGCTTCAGACCTGTTCGTTGATCCCTTAAACGGCAATTTCAGGATTAAGAGTACCGCGAATTTTGCAGGAAAGGGCATTGCCGGCGATCCAAGGTGGTATTAACCTGCCGGTGTTCGGGTGTTCGGGTGTTCGGGTGTTCGGGCATTCGGGCATTCGGACATTCGGACATTCGGGCATTCGGGCTCAGGCATTTACGCCATGTATGGCTGTAATGGAATCTCAATTCCCGAAAACATGAATGACCGTCTCGCCGACCGTTTCCTGCCGATAGTATATCTTTTCCTCCCATGAAGTGTCCGTTCGCCGGTCGAACAGGACGAGCCAGCCCTCCCTGCTGCCAAACACATCGGCGTAGCGGGCGGTCTGCTCCAGGCTTTTCTGATAGTACTGTTCGCCTTTCCACAGTTTTACCTCTATCGGGTAGGTTCTGTTTTCGTATACCACGCCCAGGTCCAAGCGACCCAGGCCGGCCGCCATTTCGCGTATGACTTGCCCGCCGCCGTTGACGACCCTTTGCAGGAATCCCTGCAGGATCAGGTGGGGGGCGGCCTCCCTGTACTGCATCCTGTCAACCCAGATGGCGCTGTTTTCGCGCCAGAACTGCTGGAAATCGGTCAGCAGTTGGCTGATGTCCATTTTACCGTCTTTCAGGTAGCGCGGGATGGTGTAGTCGGGCTTTTCATCAATCAGATTTTGTTGAAAATCATTGCTTAATGTACGAACGATTACTTCTGCATAAATCGGATTCGAAGGCTGAATTCTTCCATTGATCTCCTTAATCAGTCCCAAATCGGTAACATACTGATAATCATCTGATAGCCTTTCAAAATAATGATCGCCGCAAATCATCGGCTCGATAACACTGCGCACCCGCTCTTCCTTCAGGCGCTCCAGAAGGCTGTCGATATGTGTATCGCGGCGCAGGATGATCGTCTGGATGGCTGTCTTTACCGCTTCGGCGGTGACGGCCTGCGTGTAATCGGAGTCTAACATTTCATCAATGACTTCCTTTGCGACAGCGTTTACCAACCATGGCTGGCCGCATGTCTGCTCATCGATCAAGTCAATGGCGTCCTGCTCGAA
>Ga0082212_10001738_pt2 | contig 30775 bp, 30 predicted proteins | sample TergutNt197P3_FD_71548 | JGI IMG/M metagenome (GOLD analysis project Ga0082212, IMG submission 71548) | Neocapritermes taracua P3 segment gut microbial communities from Petit-Saut dam, French Guiana - Nt197 P3 | ecosystem: Host-associated > Arthropoda: Insects > Digestive system > Gut ...
CATCGTCGGCCCCATCCGCAACCAGCGTTGGATATATTCCGCCTCCAAGCAGCTCCTGGACCGGGTCATCTGGGCCTACGGCCAAGACCGGGGCCTTAAGTTCACCCTGTTCCGGCCCTTCAACTGGATCGGCCCCCGCCTCGACCGCCTGGATTCAGCCCGCATCGGCAGTTCCCGGGCCATCACCCAGATGATCCTTAACCTGGTGGAGGGCACGCCCATCCTCCTCATTGACGGCGGAGCCCAGAAGCGCTGCTTCACGGCCGTGGAAGACGGAGTGGAAGCCCTTTACCGCATCCTCCGGAACCCCGGCGGAGTCTGCGACGGGGCCATCCTGAACATCGGCAACCCCGATGGGGAACTGAGCATCCGGGAACTGGGCGAGATCCTGGTGGCCGCCTTCGACCAGCACCCCTTGAGGGATAATTTTCCGCCCTTCGCCGGCTTCCGCGAGGTGGAGAGCGCGGCCTACTACGGCCAGGGCTACCAGGATGTCTTAAGCCGCCGCCCGGCCATTGCCAAGGCCGGCCGCCTCCTGGGCTGGCGGCCCCGGACCGACCCCCGCCTGGCCGTGGCCGCCACCCTGGATTTCTTCCTGCGCGACCACCTGGAGCGTTCATGCCAATAGCCGGACTGAGGGTGGACGTGGATACCCTGAGGGGTACCCGCCTGGGGGTGCCCCGGCTCCTGGCCAGCCTGGAAAAATTCGGTCAGAAAGCCACCTTTTTCTTTTCCGTCGGCCCGGACAATATGGGCCGCCACCTGTGGCGCCTTCTTAAGCCGGCCTTTCTGCTCAAGATGCTCCGCACCAAGGCCCCGGCCCTCTACGGCTGGAGCATTCTCCGCTGCGGCCTTTTGGGCTCCGGGCCGGACATCGGCCGGGCAACCGGAGACCTGATGCGGCAGACCCTGGCCGCGGGGCACGAAGTGGGGCTCCACGCCTGGGACCACCACAAATGGCAGAACCTGGACCTGGAAAAACCAAAGGCCACGGCCTGCGCGGCCCGGGAACTGGAACTCGGCTTTGAACGTCTGACGGAGATCCTGGGCCGCCCTCCCACCAGTTCGGCCGCCCCGGCCTGGCGGATCTCGCCCGCCGCCCTGGCCGCCAAGGCCGCCTTCCCTTTCACCTATAACAGCGATTGCCGGGGGACCTCCTGTTTCAAGCCGGACGGACGCGGCGACCTGGCCCCCCAGGTGCCCGTGACCCTGCCCACCTATGACGAACTGGTGGGCCGCTCCGGCTTGAGCGACGCCAACTACAACCGCCGCCTCCTGGACCTGTTCCGGCCGAAGGCCCTCAATGTCCTGTGCATCCACGCCGAAGTCGAAGGCCTGGCCCGAGCCGAGCTCTTTGAAGATTTTTTGGCCCTGGCCCGGGACAGGGGTTTCCGCTTCACACGGCTGGATGAGATTCTGGCCGCCCAAGGAAACCTTCCGGCCGGAAACCTGGTCCAACGGACCATCCCCGGCCGGGAAGGTCTTGTGGCCTGTCAGGCCAATACTACAGATACGACCACCCTATGACCAAATTCCCCGCCGCCCTTCTCCTGGGTTTCTTCATTCTGGCCTATATTCTGCCCCTGAATTACCGCCCCCTGATCGAGCCGGACGAAACCCGCTACGCCGAAATACCCCGGGAAATGGCCGACGGCGGAAACTGGCTGGAAATGCGCCTGGTGGGCCTCCCCTATTATGAAAAACCCCCCTTGGGCTACTGGCTGGGCGCAGCCTCCATCTCGGCCCTGGGCCACCACAACCTGGCCGTGCGTCTGCCCATGGCCCTGGCTACCGGGGGCACGGCCCTGACCATCTTCCTCCTGGTGAGGCTCCAGCGCCGCCGGACAGACCTGGCCCTGGGCGCCGCGGCCGTTTACCTGACTTTTCTGCAAGTGTTCGGCATAGGCACCTTCGCCGTCCTGGATTCGATCTTCACCTTCTTCGTCACCCTCTCCCTGGCCCTGTTTTTTCAAGCCGCCAGCGAAGATGGCCAACAGCCACTTGGTCGATGGCGGCGCCTGGCCTGGCTGGTCCTCTCCGGCCTGGCCTGCGCCGGGGCCTTTCTGACCAAGGGCTTCACCGCCCTGGTCCTGCCCGTCCTCATCCTGGCGGCCTGGCTGCCCTGGCGGGGCTTACTCAAAAAACATATTTGGGACTGCCTCGTCACGGTGCTGATCGCGGCCCTGGCCGTCTGCCCCATAGCCCTGGCCCTCCACCGGGCCAACCCGGATTTCTGGAATTATTTCTTCTGGGTGGAACATGTGCAGCGCTTCTTGAGCCCCGGCCCGGGCCAGCATAAACAGCCCTTCTGGCTCTATCTGCCCTGTATTCTGGGCGGAGCCCTGCCCTGGACCCTCTGCCTGCCCCGGGCCTTCGGCCCCATTCGGGCCAAACTCAAGGCCGGAGACGCCCTGACCACCTTCTGCCTGGCCTGGCTGGCCCTGCCCTTCCTCTTCTTTTCCGCCTGCGGGGGCAAGCTGTTGACCTATATCCTGCCCTGCTTCCCCCCCCTGGCCATCCTCTTGGCCGAGCCCTTCATGGAGTCCGATTTCAGCAAGGGGCTCAAAGCCTGCGCCGTCCTTTTCCTGACCCTGGCCCTGGGAGCGGTCGCCTGGCTGTTTTTCTTCGCCCCCCTGGCACTCAAGGGCCCCTTGTTGGCGGATATCCGCCCCTGGGGTCTGGTGCTGGGCCTCAGCCTGACCAGCCTCGGCTTCCTGGCCGCCAACAACCGCTTCAAAACTCCCGCGGACCGCCTGGGCGGCCTGACCTGGGTAGCCCTGGCTTCCCTGCCCATGTTCCTGGCCTCTGTTTATAGCCTGCCGGAGGCTTTCACGAACCGCCGGGCGCCTTCCATCCTCCTGGTCGAAGCCGCGCCCCTGACCCCGCCGGGAGCCGCCCTCTTCACCGACCGTACAGTACTGTACGCCGCGGCCTGGCACTATCGCCGAAACGATCCCGTTTTCATCTTTGGGCAGGGAGAATCGGCCTACGGCCTGAAGAACCACCCCGAAGGCCAAAGCCGCTTCATTTCCGATGCGGACGGCTTAACCGAGCGTATCCGCCTGGAACGGGAGGCCGGCCGCCCGGCGGCCCTCATCACGGCCGGGGATTCCGAACCGTACCTGGCCCGGTTCTTGGACGAACTGGAACCGGACCGGATCCTTACGCGGGGGGATTTCACCTGGCGGCTCTACCTGCCCGACACGAAAAAGCCCGCCGAATAAGGCGGGCTGCTTTAGGGGGACAGTAGAAAGGCTCAGAAATTAGTAGCGCTGATATGAAAGTAGGCCCGGGGATGCTCGCAGACCGGGCATTTTTCCGGCGCTTTTTTACCATTAACCACATGCCCGCAGTTGGCGCAATGCCAGGCGGTCGCCCCGGCCCGGGCGAAGACCTGGCCGCCTTCGATATTGGCCAGGAGTTTTCTGTACCTCTCCTCGTGGTGCTTTTCGATCTCCCCCACCAGGCGGAACAGGGTGGCGATGTGGTCGAACCCCTCCTCCTTGGCCTTTTTGGCGAACCCGGCATACATGTCGGTCCACTCGAAATTTTCCCCGTCCGCCGCATCCTTCAAATTCCGGGTGGTCTCGGGCACGGCCCCTTCGTGGAGCAGCTTGAACCAGATTTTGGCATGTTCTTTTTCATTGACCGAGGTCTCCTCGAAAAAGTCGGCGATCTGCTCATACCCGTCCTTGCGGGCCCGGGAGGCGTAATAGGAATATTTGACCCGGGCCTGGCATTCACCGGCGAAAGCCTCCTTAAGGTTTTTCTCAGTCTGGGTGCCTTTCAAGTCTTTGGTCATGTCCGTAATCCTTCCTTGGGGTTGAAGCTGGAGTTGCAGGGCCAACGGCTAAAGGCCGCCCTGGCTTGTCGATACGCGTTTTTGTGATTTCTTAGGTTATGTTAACACGAAAAGCCGCGGCCTGGCAAGAATTTCATGCCTGGATGTAGAGAGCAAGTATAAGGATCGTTTGCAGGAAGCCAGTTTGGTGAAGAAGTCGCCAGGTCGTGGTAATCTGAATTCCCGGCACTACATAACGATGGTTCAGATAACCTAAAAATAACAGTATGTTAATCAACTGATCTCTAACTGGGAGCAAAACGCAGTTGAGGCTTATTACAAATTCAACATTCAGACTCAAAAATGGCGACAACTGTCTTGCCGAATTTATGAAATAGGATTCGGTCAAAGATTCTGGATAAAGGAATTATGATTTTATCCAAAAAAATTATCTGTCCCAGTGTTGGTCTATTCTGTTTTAATAAAAAACGATTAGCGAGGGAAAGAAAATATCCGGCGCTGTCTAAATACAACAGCCTTCTAATGACAAACCCGTCTGGGGCCAGCGCAATAATAGAGGCTGCATCGTATCGCCTGACATGTCCAATTTTTTTGTTAAACTCCGAGAACAACTGATCATGAGCTGGACTAACAATAATAATTCTGCCAAAATATTCGTAATGTGCATCAAGGAGTTTAGTAGCCCGGCTTATTTCCGCCGCATCATCGGCAATATGTTCAAGTACATCAATATACAAAATAGTATTAAAATGCAGACGCCCGACAATATCAGTAATTGTTCCGTTGATCTTTCTTATATGAATCTCTTGAACAAAGGGTGACACATGGGAGAGCAGTCCTGCATCCGGCTCTAAACTGCTCCATGACCGCACAGCCTCATTCATCAAAAAGGAAAAGTACGGCTGATCAAAGAAAAAACTTGCGAAAAAAGGCTGCCGCCGGTTATCATATAAGTGCCTCTTGATGTGCTACGGCTCACGCCGGAATGGTTGTTTGGTCACTACCATTATGCACACAAGAGGCTTTTTTGTCCGAAAGTTTTATTTTGGACAAGAGCGATATCCCTTACAGTTTGGCTTCCGCAATGATAATGGACGTCGGTAGACGGTATAAGTCCGTTCTCACCTGCGCAGTCACCGAGGCAAAATATTTGTTCAGTAGGTCCACTTGGGATTCATAATGGCGCGGATAGCGCCCCCTGTCTTGCAGAGTTAACCAACGGCTGAATGTTGACTGCTCGTTTGTCAGGCAATTGTCATACAACACAAAGCGTGAGGGTGTTGAGGAAATCGTGAGAAGGTTGTGAGCTGTTTCCATAAGTCGAAGAAATTCTTCATCATTAAGATGATGACCGACGCAACAACTTAGCACTACACTATAGTCTTTGGGGACGCATTCAGGTAACATAAATAGCTGCCTTCTTTCTAATCGGGCTTGCCAGAATGGCCCGCGCTTCGGATACGTCGCTCTAGCTGTTTCAATGTAGCTGGCGTTCATATCGCACCCCATATAGCCGGTGTTTTCAGGCAAAAAATCAGCAAATTTCCCGGTACCGCATCCAATATCCAATATTTTTTCATTCCACTCAGGCCTCAAATATTCACGGCTAAAGGTACGGAACGCATCATTAGCACCAACACAGTAATGCCAAAAATCATATAACCAGCTTACCTTGAGAATACTATAAATCCCTGTTCGTTCAGACATACTGTTTACCTCACCCGAATCATTTTCTATCCGGTGAACAATCTCCATAGTTCACGAACTGGGCATTATTTCGGTTTCAAAAGAATCTGGCGATAAATTCTTCCCGCGTAGGGCGCCATAATCGCCCCGACTTCGGTCATATCTTCCACATAAAGGCCATACTGGGTCAGCCAAACAGGATCATTTGGTCTGGGACCTTGCGGTTCCAAGAGCACCCAACAACCTTCCAAATCAGAGGGCGGTAAACGGTCGAAAAGCAAAGTCAGCCAAAGTTTAGAAGCTTCTCCATAGCCGCCGACAAGCCATGGTGCACCGGGCGCTTTAGCACCAAGGAAATAGGCCACACCTGGGGAATGCCCGGTTATGTCTATCAGGCATTGTCCTTTTTTAAATCCGGCCGCAGTCGCAATTTTTTGAAGCGCAACCAGATAATCATGTATATCATCGGTCACGATAAACACATGTCCCGTATCCGGGGCTGTTATTATTTGCCTTTGCTGTAATAAATGTTGTGATTGCCGGTAAGGATATTCTTCACTATAACGCGTAAAGCAGCACATAATTAAAAGAGAGGCGGTGGCCATAATTTTGAAAGCCGCAACGGTTTTATCTCGATCAGGGCCTAGCGCAGCCAGTAGCGTCACAGCGCCCATTAGCCAGAAAACGGCGACAGCCGAGGCTTGAAAAAAATACGGGTGGCCCGTGCCAAAGGCGAAAATATGAGGCATAATAACCAGCAACAGTGCGAACTTCAAGAGACTTACCTGAGAGTCACGGAAATGATGCTTCCAATTCTGTGGCCAACAAGCCAGCAGAGCGCCAATAGGGGCAGCGAGGAGGCCAAAACCAAATAAACCATAATGAATGCGGGCATAATGAAACAGTTGACTAGGAAATGGCAAAAAGCCTGATGTTACGCCGATACCTAAGGTCAATATGGTCATTAAAAACAATTCGCAAAGTAAATCATATTTTCTTTGGCTGGAGATATAACACTTGACATAGGCATAGCTTAAACTCACTACGGCGAAAAAAACTAACCATTGCCATCCTTTCAAGCTCGGCCCTTTAAAGAATTTCAACCACAGTTGATACCTTTGAGGTGATCCTTCGACAGAAACCCACTGTAACCCCAATTTATACTCATAAATAAATGATCCTATGGACCCGTTTACCGTAACGGCAGAAACGACTAGAGCTGTTAGAGCCACGACAACAGCAAGAAAAAAATAAGGTAGTTGATTGCGATGAGATGCCAGAAGATATAGGGTGACGCCTATAGTCAGCAACATGGCGGAAGAAAATTTGCCCATGAAGGTCATGTATCCGCCAAGGCCAAGTATTACCCAGCTTGAAAAAGCGAAGACCTGGCATTTATGATCAATCAGCAGAAGCCCCCATAAAGCAATGGCCAGACCTTGGGCACAAAGACTATTATAACTTGGCGTTGCCGGCAAACATACAAAATTAGCGAGAAGTTGAACCGGCGTGGTCAATAATAAGGCTGCCAAGTAGCGATGAGTCTTGCCTAAAGACCAAGATGAAACAGAATGGAGTTCTATTTTTTTGATCAAAGTGAGCGCCAAACCATAAAACAACAACCAAGTGACTAGAAGATTGGCCAGACGTAGATAAGTTATATCGCCGCCCACCAGGAGATACAAGGGATGATAAAAAAAACCGAAAAGCCGTCCCTCCAGTTTATAGGCCCAAGGATCGGTCATCCACATCAGATAATAACTTTCATCAGTCAGGTCAAACCCGCGGGGCGCGAAATAGATGGCCCTGAACAAGATAAACAACGTCACCAAAGTGGAAATTACAAAAACCAAGTTGTATTTTATTGAAACGCCGATTTTGCCGGCTAACAGAGCAACCTTCATTGAAATTTTTCTTTCTAGTCTATTGTTTCACTTGAATTACATGTAACTCTTGTGGAAACGTAACATTTACATGAATGGGCAACGAATATCTAACATGTAGATCTAATGATTCGGTAGACTACTGTTTTGCCGTCGAGCGCAACCAGGCTATGAATCTTTCCAGCCCTTCCGTCAAAGAAACGGCTGGATGGTAACCCAGTTCCTTGGCTGCTGAACTTATATCAGCGTAGGTTCTAGCCATGTCGCCGGGCAGGCAAACGCCATAGACCAGAGTAGGTTTCACTCCTAGAATCCGGCTCATTCGTTCAACCAAATCAATGACAGAAACAGCTTGGCCATAACCAAGATTGTAAATATGATAACCGGTCAGATTATCTAGGCTGGCCAAAATACCTGTTACGATATCGTCAATATAAGTGAAATCCCTACTTTGAGAGCCGTCGCCGAAAATGGTTATCGGCAGACCAGTTATTATGCGTTCGGCGAATTTCCTGATAGCCAAATCCGGCCGCTGCCTAGGGCCATAGGCAGTAAAAAAACGCAGACAATGGACTGAAAAACCGTAAAGATGATGATAAACGTACGTCAACAGTTCACCAGCCTTCTTCGTGGCCGCATAAGGGGATATAGGTTGATCGACCGAGGCGTTCTCCTGGAAGGGGACTTGGGAGTAATCACCATAAACTGAACTGGACGAGGCGAAAATCAAGCGCCTAATGTCATGCCGCCGCATGGCTTCCATAATTTGGGTTGTACCGTTTAGGTTGACGTCTTGATAGCGTAGCGGATCAGCCAAGCTGGGTTGTATTCCAGCCAGGGCTGCCAAATGGATCACGGCATCCAAGCCGCCTGTAACGGCGGTTAAGCAAGAATCCAGCGTTTCCGGGTTTCGAATATCCCCTGCAGTGAATTCAAGCGGACCAGCTTCTCTTGCCCAAGCCAGATTGTTTTCTTTCAGATTCCTGCTGTAGAAAGGGTCGAAATTATCCAGGCCATAGACTTGATCGCCACGACTCAGAAGAGCCCGGCAGACATGACAGCCTATGAAACCTGCCGCCCCGGTCACCAAAACTTTCATAGATTGCAAACCCCCTGTTTGATGCCGTCCGTAATCCTCAGAAAATTTTCATGCTTGGTCGAACTTCCTTTGCAGGACATTGCAGCACTTTCTTAAATCACTGACTTGCTTTTGAGGCTCGAAAAACAACTTGTGTACCTGCATTTCGTAACCCTGGCATTTTTAGTACAAGTGAATCAAAAGACGCAGCCCAACGAGTGATACGTTTTATGCCTGGAATATGCCGAAATAACGCATTAAATTTCAAAACGTCACTGTTCATAAAAAAACAATATGCTAAAAAGCCATGTGTGCTCCAGTCGCCAAGAATAAATCCTGCCTTTTCAAGTCTAATAACTTCGTCACGTTTCCGAAGTGGGTGTTCTGTTACCGCGTCAAGAGCAGGAGATACCGTATAAATGATTTTACGCAACCATCGCCACAAGAAAAAATCATCTAGTGGTTCACGGACGACAATCATTCCACCTGGTTTAAGAATGCGCCATAATTCTTCATATAAACTTTTCCTATCAGAAATATGATGTATCGCACCAAGTAGAAAGACGATGTCAAAGCTGTTATCAGCCAAAGGAAGCGCCAGCGCATCGCCCTGAACAAAGATAATGTGCTTCCCATATTCATTCGCAATCGCCCCATGCAACATGGATAAGGAGATATCAACACCAACGCCGCGCGAAATACGATTTTTGTAGAGTTGAAAAACTTCACCGTATCCGCAACATATTTCTGCCACTACTGCCTTCTCCACATTGCCACCATCAAGATTGGCATGGGTGATGGCTTTATCCAAAGCGTCATCCAAATATAAATGATAGGTTTTAGTATGCGGGAAGGTTAGATTTTTCTGATATATTCCGGTTATCTTTTCATAATGCCTCTGTTGAGCAATGGTTTCCGAAGGAAGCTCGGCGCGGATCAACATGGGAATAGCCTTTTCCGAATTGTTATAGCTTATTCCTGTTGCTGAGCATAGCTTGCTGACACTTGAAATGGTCAACGGCGTGTTAGAAATCGGACACCTTAAAAGGTCAAGAAAATCGGCTGCTGAAGGGTTGGCCATATAAAACCTCTGTATTTAATGACGGTACTCTATTTTAAGAGTGACGTTATGTTTTGTAGTTATATATGCCATACTCGTTTTTATTTGACTGTTTCCAGTGTGCGGCGTCCACCAAATTTCCAAGAGTTGCCATTACGTAAAACGATATAAGAGTACGACTGATCCACCAGAAATGTTTGATTCAGCCATTTCTCAATGGTCTCTTTTTTTATGTATATAGTCTGCGGAGTAACAAGTTGATCGAAGGCGACGTGATGGAAAAAGCGAAATTCCCGTTTGGCGATCCAGAGGCTGTATGGACCGATGGGAAAACGCTCAGAAATCTTCAAAGGTAGCTTGCTCAACAGTTTAGCGTATAAAAAATACAGTGCGGAAAGGGGTAAAGCCACTCCGTATTTTGTCAGCCACCAGGGCAGCTTGGAACAAATCCAGCGCAAGGGTTCAACAAGTAAACGGATAACTATATTTCCTTCATGCGCATAAACCCAGCAATGGAAGCTTCCTCCAGGTTTGGTGTTCCGTAGTACTGATAAAAAACCCTCATACGGGTTTTTCAAATGATGCAGAACACCGATACAGTAAACAAAATCAAAGCCTTTCGACTCAAATGAACAAAGATCTTCTCTAACGATGCTCCAATTAGCCTTTTGAATGTCTTTGAGGTTGCGTTCCGCAGTAAAAACAGAGTCACCCAGATCAACCCCCACGGCTATTTCCGGCTCGTATTTCAGGATGTGCGTCAATATGTTCCCGCCGCCGCATCCCAGCTCAAGAACCTGTTTATCACGTAGTTGAGCCAACTGTACGGGAGCAAACCAATCAATAATTTGCTCCAAAGTATACACACTGCCAAGAGGAAGGGTATTCCAAGAAGAAGAAAAAGCCGCAGCGGTTGCCGTATCCGGAGAGTTTGATGTGATATCCATAATGATCACCTTATTTTGTAGTTGAAAAAGACGAACATTTTGAATCTAGTTATCACAGCAAGTCATTCTAAATTATCTTCTTTCCCAAAGCATAAAGAGAAACTCCGAATGGAATTTTTAGCGACCGGGCGGTTAGGATATCAATATGAAATATTTTATCGAATAGCCAATTCAACATCGGGGTATTTACATGACCTTCACTCTTGATGCAGTTATTTTTGATTTTTATCATCAAATTGACGATTTTTCGGGCGATATAGATAGGCCCAAAAAGGATATAATTAAAATAAAAACAATCAGTTTCATCAACAGTGATGCCGTTTACTCGCAACAAGTCAAGTAACTGCTTTCTCCTGTATCGTCTTTTATGAAACCCTATGCTATCCTGAAGACCCCATAGAGATTGAAAAGCCGGCACCGTTATCAACACCTGTCCACCTGGTCTTAAAATGCGTGTTATCTCTCTGACAGCAAACGCATCGTCTATAATGTGTTCAAGAACGTCTGTCGCCATAATCATATCAAAGGAAGAATCCTCAAAAGGCATCCTTCCCTTCCCGAACTTTCCTTGCGTTATCCTGTCAAGATTTTTCCGGTGGCAGAAGGCAATGGCATTTTTATCCGGCTCCAGACCCTCAATATCGGTAAACCCCATTTCCATAAGCATCTGAATATTGTTGCCGGTGGCACTGCCTATGTCCAAAATATGTGATTCAAAGCCAATTTCTGCCCGTTGCAGTTCCTTTTTAAATAAACGTACTCGGTTGACATACCACCAATGAGTGCGCCAATTTTTATCTTGCCATTCAAAAAATATATCTTTCATAATCAGCCTCTATTTGCTTTAAATTCCATTAATCGTTTCATAATTCATTGGTAAGTTTTCCCTATTGACAGTCAATACTTGCAAGGCGAGAAAACTCCATAGAAAGAGCCTGTGGTCACCTTTACGCCACAAGTGCCTAGTATACATATTCAGTACCTCGGTGTTACGCATTCCGGATTCAACGGAGGGTGAGCATTTCATTTCCCGTAGCCAACGGTTGAGGGGGATACCGAACCCTTTTTTGGGCAATCTGATAACAGATTCAGGGAGCCAACCATGAAGGGCTTTCTTGAGAAGATATTTTCGCGTTCCGTTCCGAAGCTTGAAATGATCCGGCAGGCGTTCGCAGAAGGTCACCAAATCGTTATCAAGAAAGACGGCTCGGCTTTCAAGGGAATCCATCATGGTGGCCCGGTCAACTTTCACTAAAATATCGTCTGGCAAGTAGTAATGTGTGAAAAACATCAGGCTTTGCTGCAACGCGTCATAGTTTCTATTTTTCTCCCAAAGAGTCAGGGCATCCTCATACAACTCTTCTGCGGACAGAGGAGTTTCGAAGATATCAGCGATTTCCAGCGGCGTCAGTGGGCTCATCCAAACCGGCAGGCAAATGGAGGCCGGATAGTCAAGCCCTCGTAGAAAACGCTTCAGTTTGAATTCAAGGCTCATATTTTTGTCCGATACAGGCAAAAACTGAACGGCGCGCTGAAAAGCCTTGTGCACTGCTTTTGGCATAAAACGGTCATAAAGCAAAGCTGGTTTCAAAGCCAGAAAAGGGTCATAGCCAGCGAAAAGTTCATCTCCGCCATCGCCCGACAAGGCTACGATAACTTTCTGCCTGGTAAATGCCGAAAGAATTTTTGTCGGAACAAGTGAGGCATCGCCAAGTGGCTCACTCATACGCCCAAGTATACTGAGAGATTCGCTCCGCATGCGATCAAGAGATAGGTAAGAAACATGATGACGCACACCAAAAGCATCGGCTACGAGCTTGGCATTGGGTGCTTCGTCAAAACTCGGCTCTGTAAAGCCCACAGTGAAAGCGTCTATTTGGTTCGGAGGCAATATCCGCGTGGCGGCAGCAAGTATAGCGCTTGAGTCCATTCCGCCCGATAAAAAAATACCGAGAGGCACGTCACTTAAAAGACGTCGGGAAACCGCCTGTACAAGCAAAGCCCGCAATTCTTCCACTAAGGCGGGCTCTTTCTCTTCCGTCAGCGAATGGTCAGGAGTGAGCTTAAAAAAGTAATAGCGTTCGGTTCGTTCTTCCCTTGTTCGCAAATCCTCTAACCGCCATGAACCCGGAGGCAGGCTGAAGCAATTACGGTACAAGGTACGTCCACCGGGCATATATCCCCACGCGAAATAACGCTGTGCATTCCCCATATCGATAGTTGAATCAAAACTGTCCCATAGCGTCAACGCTCTTATTTCACTGGCAAAGCAGAACCCATGCTGGGTTCGGGCGTAAAACAGGGGTTTTTCCCCGAACCTGTCCCTGGCCAGCCAAAGTTGGTGTCGGACCGGAACGTGAATGGCCAAGGCGAACATGCCGTTGAATTTTTTAAAGCTCCCGGGACCCCATTCGAGAAAAGAACGCAGAACTGTTTCTGTATCAGAGTGGCTGGTCACGAATAGATGTCCCAATCCTTCCAATTCTCTGCGGATTTCTTTGTGATTATATATCTCACCATTGTAAACGAGAGCGGTTTGTGTTTTCTCGTCCACAAAGGGTTGCTTGCCACAGGTGGCGTCAAGAATAGCCAAACGGCTGTGGCCAAGATATACTCCACCCGCAACGGACTCATCTTTGGAAATATACAAACCATGCTCATCCGGCCCGCGGTGCTTGAGGCTGGCTACCATGTGCGCCAAGGTTTCCCGCGTTCCGCTGCCCCAAAAACCCGCGATTCCACACATCAGAGATCCTCGTCACAATATTCGGGCATATTGAACCGTTCACACACTATGTAGGAGCTTTTGCCTTGTGACTCGTGATAGGTGCGGGAGAGTACTTCAGCCAACAACCCCAAAAGAAAACACAAAAAGCCGATGAGCATAAAAACGCCGCCGAAAAGTGGCAGGGGCGTCTGTATCAAGCTTATTCCTTTGAAAAATTTCAGCCAAAGAGCCCATATATATGCAAAAAATGCCAAGATTATTGAAAAAAATCCGCACCCTCCAAATATATAAATTGGTTTATAGAAGTACCTGTCGAAAAATTTTATGACCAAAATATCCATTAATACTTTAAAAATACGTTCCAAACCATATTTTGACCGTCCAAATCTGCGAGCATGGTGGGTTACCGGGACTTCTACAACTTTAGCCCCCAGCCAAGCGGCATAGATAGGAATAAAGCGATGCATTTCCCCGTAAAGACGAACACCTTTGATGACTTTTTTCTTATATGCTTTCAAGGTGCAACCGTAATCATGCAAATGAACACCGGAAATTTTTGAAATAAGCCAGTTGGCCATGCGGCTTGGAAGATTGCGCTTGATAGCATTGTCTTGGCGATCCTTACGCCAACCGGAAACCACGTCATAGCCTTCTTCAAGTTTATGAAGCAGCTTGGAGATATCAGCCGGATCGTTTTGTAAATCCGCATCAAGAAAGATGAGGATATCCCCGGCCGCATGGTCGATGCCTGCCTGCGTTGCAGCCGTTTGTCCCATATTCCTGGCCAGCCGGATAATTTTTATCAGGAGGTTGGTTTTAGCTGTTTCGGCTAGCTTGGCATATGAATTGTCTTGGCTACCATCATCCACAAAAATATATTCTATTGGGCCGCATTGCTTGGTCGCTTCAAATAATGCAGCCACCAAACACTCTATGTTTTCTTCTTCATTATAGACCGGGACGATGATGCTCAACATTTGTTTTCCTCGTTTTTCCCTTGAGCATTAAAAACGAATGGCAGCTATTTGCATTATTCTTGCTTTTCAGGTTTTATTATTGATAGACATTGTTATCCTGGTGTATAAGAAAACTTAACATAAATCTTGTCATTGATTATCGCTATGGAACCACTATTCGGATATTGAGGCATTTTCGACATAATGGCCTCAATTTCAGTGTCGTTCAGAATCTCATTTTTCAAATGCGTAATTCTATTCGAAAAATTAAGCCATTTGGGTAACATGTAATACGGATGGGCGGAAAACAGCGCATCACCATCAATAAATCCGGTGAGTCTTACCCTGTCCAACTCGGGAAGCCCTCTCCCTTTGCTCATCCCTTTATATGGCATTCCCACCATCACAATTTCTTTATCTAAAGTATACCCATCAATTCCCTGTATGTGCGAAATAAGCGATACAGACTGTGCGTAAGCCTGCTCATAGGAAAAATAGATCTTTAAATAAGCTTTATTGGAAAAAATAAAATAGTTATATAGGCATGCTGTGACTGCCGCAGTTATGAACCAGCAGGATATGTTGACAAAGGTATGCTGAAGCCTTGCCATTTTATATTTGTTGCCAAGAGACTCTGAAAATAAATCGCATGACGCCGCGACAGTCAATAAAAATATCAGCAAAATCGATACTCCATATATCATAGCGTCATGAACAACTCTGGCACCAACTATAAAAATTAAATTGCAGCCTAATGGTAAAAGCAGGAACAATAAGATCAACAATGCGGGTTTTACCGGTTGCTTGAATATTTTTTGTCGTTTACACAACATCACAAGCAAAACACCGCAAATAAAGAAAGATATAGCGAATATAATTGCCATATAAGGGTGAAAATGAAAACCTCGCTCATTTTTCAAGAAATATTGAAAAACGAACGCATACGCGTTAGAAATTCTGGAAAGAAGTTCTGGAAATGAAATATGCCCCATTTTATCGATATTTTGATATGTTGTAAGCCCGCTTGACGGCATAGTTATTCTAACCATTACAAAATAAAAAATCATTCCTGCGCTAAGCGAGGCCAAAAACCGCAATGATTTTAAAAAAGTTTTTTGCCATGAAGTACAGTTATATAAAATCTCAAAAATCAAAATTATAATCATAAGACCTGCTGTCACTCCGTAAAAAGCCTGGTAACAGCCCAAAGATAAAGTGAGAGGAACAACGGCGAGAATAAATCCATATTTATATCGGTCTGCCCAAAATGCGGCCAAGCACGATAACATCATAGCAAATAAAATCGGGGCAGAACTTTGCATATAAGGGAAAAGGCATGCCACAGAAGGCATCGATACCATCAAACCCGCAACAAGTATACAGTAAACGGTATGGTATATTTTGAGAGATGATACGACAAGGCACGCCGCTATGGCGATATATACAATTGATAAAAGTCCATTTACCCACGGCATACCGATAGGGCTGCTTATACCGGACACATATGCTAAAAACCATCGGCCCTGATTTACAACATGTCCTAAGTCATGAATTATAAGACTAAGCCCATCATGGTTTGGTAGCACGTGTGTCATCATAAAAGCGTGAACTAAAAATCCTATGAACAGAGATGAAAAAAATGTGGTTTTTATGTGAGGCGTGATTTTGCCCCATAGGTTTAAAATCGCGGTATTCGGATTATGTTGGAACATTTTTTCCTCCGTTCATCACATTGATATATTCATAAATTCAGACTTTAAGGCAACGACGGGTGACCTGAGGGTCATAAAGGTCGAATTTTGCAACTGGCTACCGGTCATTATTCCTGTCCTATTTGAATTTCGCCATTTGATTTTATATAAATCAGAAGAAGCATTATCAATTTTATAATGCCGCATATCAACGCACCAATGCAAAAACCCATCAATCCATAATTAAATAATAACATCAAGCTAATGAAGACAAAAGCGAACAAATTGACCCCATGTACAATTATCTGCCAGACAGTACTTCGAAATTTCAGCACCATAGGACTCAAAACACCGCAAAGCATAGCGATAACCGCGGTTGCAGTAGTTATATGAATATATTGCATGGCTTCATCTGCCCATAGAGGGTAAAGAAACGTCAAAACAGGGCGGCTGATAGTGATACAAATTAAATATCCAGCTAGGCCGACCACCGTGGCGAACCCCAATATTGATATGAAAACCTTTACGGTAAGTGTTTTCATTTTCGCGAAATAGCTCAACATAACGGAATTCAACGGACTTATACCCATCATTATAATTTTACCCAAAAGAGTGGCGGTATAATAGACGGAAACCAAGGTTCCTCCAATTACCGGAAACAAGAGTAGCTTGTCAATATAAAAAGCTGTACTTGACAAAAAATTTGATACCAGAAGGATGGCGGTGGTATGCGCGGTATCCCAGAAAAATTTCGTTTTCATAAATGGTTCTTTGGGCAAAGAAGAGTGCGTGATAATGAAAATCGTACTAAAACTGTAGCCTATGATATATACAAGTTCCCATTTGCCTGATTTGGTGAAGAAAAGATATCCAAGATAATAGCCGGCCATGAGTATGGCACTTGACAAGGCAATCATCCCAAAATTAAGCCTAAGACGGAAGGAGACAATAAAATACTCACGCATAATGCCGACGACGACGATCAAAGAGAACAATGCCAACGCTAGGTAATCGTAGCCGAAGCGATAAAAAAAGACGACCAAAACTGATAAGACTGAGGCTAAGCATATAAGGAATAGCAATACCATGTTGAAATCGCCGGAGAGTTCATTTTCACAATATTTCAGATCCAATAAAAGCCTAACATTGTGGAGCGAGCCTCCAAAAGCTGAAATTAGCATCGTCATAATACTTATGACGACAAGCATCTGTCCATATTCGTCTGGTAACATATGCTGGGCAAAAAATGGATTAACAGCCATGTGCAGGAACATTAAAGGCAGATAACTCGCGATAATGTTCAACAAAACATCAAGAACGAATTTTTTGCGTTTAAATGTCACTGCCGTTCATCCAGTAGTAGTAGTTATAAAGTTCTGCTTTTTATGGCTTAAAATCATTATGCCCTAGTTTTATTGTATCGATATATTGACAAATAGGCGCTTCCTACCAAGCCCAGCGATGTGAATATTACAATGCAGGCTAAAATCCTGTCAGGCGCTGAATCTTTTCCACTTCCGCCGATTGTGGGAACCAGAAAAAAATCATCACCAAATTTTTTGAGACTATAATAACCTGTCAAAAAATTAACCTCATTTTCGATAGCTGATATTTTGGCCAATTCATTTAATTTGGCTGTCATCAAATTGATTTTTTCCGTAGCTCTATATATCATCTCAATTATTTCGATGTAATGAATCTGAATTTCAGTGGCAGGGGCTTCTTTTAAATATTTTATCCATGCCTGCCCTTGCGTTAACTTACCTTCTAGCTCAGCGATGGAATATATGATTCGCACCGAATTATTTTCAAGGAAATTTTGCAGCCTTTTTTGGTAATCCTCCAAACGTTCTATTTCAATAGTAATAAATTCTGGGTGAACCACAGGATACATCTCGTGATACATCATAATATCGTGTAAAATAACATATTTAAATTCATACAAATCATGCCGGAATTCAGCCAACTCCCAGGCAAGCCCATCAGAAGCCATAAGTTCGCTTAAACCAGAACAATAAATATCAAGTTCATCAGCTTTGGATTGCAATTGATGTATATTCTCAGTAACCGATGTCGATTGCCCGAACTGAATTGGCGGTAGATCCATCACCACTGGGGTAAATTCAAGAGGCGTAAAAAATGAATATAAGAGGCCAATCAATAACCCAAAAATGGAGCATAAAAGAGTAATGAGCGCAATATGCCTGCGGTAAACTTTTAAAGCTTTGAATATAGTATAAAAATTTGTTTCAACAAGCATTTTTCACCTCTACTTTGCGTTCATCTCCTGCCGAGATATTCCACACGGCCAAAAAATAAATATCAGGCAAGCAACAAGATAACCGTGAATTATTGAAGCGGCAATCCAATTCACATTTATGAAGAATACGGAATAATAAATGCAAAAAGAAATCAATACACGCTTATCAATAGAATTGGCGCAAAAATCAAAAATACGCAAACATAGAATAATAATTATCGGCATAATTAGCATACCAAAATATCCGAAAGCAAAAAAAGCATCTCCCACCATTCCATTATTGGCATTAATATTTCTGTTAAAATAAAGCCAGCCTATCATAGTGGGAACCTTTGAAGTATAAGGAGAAAGTATTCCAATATGCTGCAGTACCTTGTACCTCATTAAGTCAATATGGTGATGAGTAAAATAATCAAAATACATTTCAGACACTTTAATTGTGAGAAATATGATTCTACGGAAAAAAAGTTGGAATATAGGCCTGCTTCCTATCAATTCATATTCAAAAAATAACGTGAACACGCCCAAGGCGGATAGAAACCATGGAAACCAGGAAATCATATATTCTTTATAAATGAAATAAAATATAAGACAAAAAAATATTAAAAAAAATGTGGTTCTTTGGCCAGAAATGGAAAAATGTACATAAACTATACCGAATAATAATAATGAAACAATATAAAGCCGGTTATTTAAATAATATAGAGCCAAAATAGATAATACCGACGGCATACAGGCCAAAGGATAGAGAATAAAGTAATTAATGTGCTTTCCTAAGAATGCAGTGCGCCATTTATAAATTTCGTTAATATCTAAAATAAGATTACAATCTGTATACCTGACAAATATAATAATAATGAACAATGAAGCGCAAACTGCCAGTGTGGCATATATTTTACCAATATTAATATTGAATGGCCGCATGATTATGATTGGTAAGCTAAGCTGCCAGACCATCAAGATAGCCCAATAAAGCATCGCGGAAAAATAAAATCTGCTATCCAAACCAGAAAATGAATATAAAGTCTGCATCGGCAGAAAATATGCCATATTGAAACATAGCACAATTATCGATGAAACCTGATTTTGCCTATATAACTTAATAATAGGAATAATCATTAATATTGTAATAATCCAAGATAATGTTATGTTAAATACTTTTGATTCACAAGTGAACATGGAGTAAAATCTGGATATTAGGTTACAATAAACAAAATCCAGCATAACTCTATAAATCAATAGGCCGGAAACGGCAAAAAAATTATAACGGGAACGACAAAAATCAAATATTAAACCTAAGCAGCGGTGATATAAATATTTTTTATGAATATAAACAGATTGAGCTTGCATGGTCTTCCCTCTTTATATGGTTATATATTTCGCTTTTATCGATACTAAGGCTAAAACAGACGCCAAAGAAAATAGGAATAGAAGTATATAGGCTGCCACTAATCATTGTACTGAAAGTCATACCTATTAAAAAAATAATCATGTATCCGAGATTTATTGAACCTTTGAATAAACCGATTATAAGCCTTACGGTACTTTTGATAAATAAGAGCACTATTAAACCACCAATAATAAATCCAAAATCAGCCAAGGCCTCTAAAATGGCATTGTGCGGATATTTTCCTTTTCCATATTTCATTGTAAACCCCAGAGGAGACAATCCTGTCAGAGGTTTATCCAGGACTTCAAATATCGCTAGCTTGAAAAGTGTGCCGCGATTAGTTATCAGTTTTTTAATTTCCACTACTGGCGCTGGCGGAGTGTTAGTTTCCGAATTTACCATTAAGGCTAGAGACTCAGAGACGATCGGCTTTTCAGCAGCAGTAACTATTTTTCCTCTCCTTAAACTATCGGCAAAAAAACCGAATCGTGAGTCTTGCTTTTGCATATGGAGATAGTATAAGTGAACCAGAAATATAGAAACACAGCATAAAATCACGTTCAGTATCTTCTTACAGTCAATATGTTTGTACCGCATGTACAAAAACAAGACACCAAAAAATAAAAATACCGAGACTACAGCCCCTCGACATCTTGAAATGACAATGTCAGTCCAATATATAATAATAACAAGAGATCTGAAATAAACCCCTACTTTTATTTTAGCAAGAAATTTACTATCAGCAAAAATAAATTTGCCAGAGATATAATTTATAATGCTCACTAGGAAAAATGGCAATAGACCATAAGCCATAGCCATATATGTGATAGCTCCAATATTTCGCTCTGTGAAATGAATACCAGATATTAAAAATTTTATAAAATATATTATGGCAAGTGGCAATAAAACAAACCCTATCTTTTCCGTAAAACTAAACATGTCATCCCACCTAGACTTAGCTCCGATTTCCAAGCCCCATAAAGCTCCGGGAAGGGAAAAAATGAAAAACGCGCCGGAGTTAAATAATGCCAGGGAATTAAAATCAAACTTTATCAGGGAATAACATAAAGAAAACCCCATGAATATGGGAAAAATGGCACAAATAACAACTATGGGCATGGGATAAACCCGTTTCATTATTTTTTCTCCGATAATTATGAACGATATCAGTGAAAAACAGATATTGAGTGATATAAGAGAGGCCTGTCTGACAGGATTCACCACAAAGTTTATTCCCAGATAAAAAAGCATAGCCTGAAAAATCAAGTGATGGGTAAATACCAGAGAAAGAAAATAACACTCGTATTTTTTGATTTGAGAATATGCTTTTAACATCAGTTTTATACATTCCTTAATCATATGTAATTTGGTCAAGATGTTGTCGAGGGTAGAGTTCATGAATGTCATAATTTAGGTTGATGTAAAGGTTTCCTGAAAGCCGCCATGTAGTGCCCGCGCAGAAAAGGAAAAAAACTTAAAAATTCGCAGAGCCAGAAACCCATTCGAGCCAGACGGCGGGCCAGCGGCGGAACCAGGAGAACGCTCCGGCCAAAACTTTCAGCCGCTTCTGGGAAATATTCGACTAATTCAGCCAATACGGTGGGATGGACATCGAGGTTGGCCGGGTTGCCATAGCGCATATCAAATGACACAACCCAGCCGCCGGGCGACACAAGCCGCCACATTTCCCGTGCCACCGCCCGCCGATGTTCCGGTGAAGGTATGGTAGATAAAACCAAGTTTTGAAAAACCAAGTCGTAACCACCATCCTCAGCCCCGGTGGCCGTAGCATCGCCGGTCTTGATGGTCACGCCGATAGGCAGACGCTGGACAGCCTCGGCCGCTCGTTCTGGCAAAAGCTCACAGCCGAACAAATTTTCCGGGTTGCCCCCCCATAATAGCAACCAGGCTAGCATCTTGCCCTCTCCACAACCCACTTCATAGATCTTTTTCTCTCTCAGCCGGCCCTCACCGAAACCAATCTTACCAAGCAACCAGAGCCAGCTTCTCTCATGCGCTTGTCTGAGATATATGACCCCGTCCTGCAAATAATCGTAGAAGCGGTCGGCATTATTATCCGCCCGACGCTTGTAGGCCATAACTATGAACTTTTGGGAATCGTCATGTTCCATCGCTAAATCCACTTCATCTTCCGGATAAAACCACCTGGAGCGTTCTGGCCAAAATGGCAAGATCTCCCTGGAAAGTGTGTCGAGTGGCGTAGGTTTCGCCGTGATCCAATTTTCGCGGCAAAATGGTTTCCCGATACAGCTGCTCCGGGTCTGGGGCCGAAGCCAGCAATATCTCCTCATTCCGGAACTCGATGGAGGCCTCATCGGTCAGCCCCGGCCGCACGGTCAGAACCTTGGCCCAGCGTTCCGGATAAACCTCCACCCAAGGCCGCACTTCCGGCCGAGGCCCGACCAGAGACATATCGCCCTTGAGCACATTGAAAAACTGCGGCAATTCATCCAGCTTAAGCCGCCTGAGCCAAGTCCCTAAATGAGTTACCCGGCAACTGTCGCCGCAATCGAAACGGCCCTGCTCCGCCTCTTCCATGGCGGTCATGGTTCGTAATTTGAACAAGGTAAAATCCTGGCCGTTGCGCCCCACCCGGGTCTGGCGAAACAGCACTCCCCCCGGCGAATCAAGCCTTACACCAAGGGCCAGAAGCAACATCAAAGGGCTCAACATGATCAAAGCCCCCAAGGCGATGGCAATATCAAAGAGACGCTTGAAGCTCACGCCGTCAACTCGCACAGCGCCGCGCAGATATTCTTTCGCAAAACTCGACACAAGCCGGCCCCAGTTTCCGCCAATCGTGGCGCTCCAGAAGATAGTCCCGGCCTCGTCGGCCCACGGCTTCCAGCTCGGCGGAAGACAGGGCGGCTGCCATGTTCAAGGCCTCATGTAGCAACTGGGGCTGGCCCGGAGACACTGTCCAGCCGCCACTAGAAAAGGCCACCGGGTTAAAGAGAGTGGTGACGGAACTGATCACCGGCTTGCCCAAGGCAAAAAAATCAAAAATCTTGTTGGGGCTGATGCCGAACCTAAAAACCTCCGCCGCCCGAAAGCTGTGATAGCCCACATCCGCCGCAGCCATGACCCGCCAGGATTCGGCCCGGCTGACTTGGGGCAGGAACTCAACAAAATCCAGCCACTCTTCGCGGGCTCGCCTTTCCAGGGCCGGCCGGCTCACCCCGTCACCCATGAGGAAGATTTTATATTTCTTTTCCCCAGGCACCCGGGCCAGGTCCAGAACACTCTCCAAGGCGTTGGGCGGCCCCATGCTCCCGGCGTATAAAACCACCAGCCAGCCGGCAGCCTTGGCCGCCTTCAAGGTCGTTATATGGGGCTCAGGCCCTTGGCCGTAAGACTCTCGGGCTACGATTTCCGGGTCGGCCCCGTTAGGCAGCCAGACCCAGCGCCCCGGCGGCAACCCCAGTCTTTGAAATCGCTCCTCCGTACCCGGCATAAGAGATATGACTCCATCGGCCTGCTGGACGATGCGAGTCATCAGGCGCTTCATATACCAAATCAGAGGATGGCGGGGCGATACCCCGGCCAGCTCAACCATGCTTTCGGGCCAGATATCCCGTTCTTCAAAGATCATCTTGGTCTCCGGCCCGACGGATCGGGCCAAACCAGGCCAGACGAAGGGATGGGGAGAGGAGACGATGATCAAGTCTGGAGCTTGGCCCGCGGTTCGAGCCGCCCGGTAAACCCGGGGCATGCCCCGGCTAAAGGCCAGCATGTTTAGGAGGCGGCCCAAGCCATTGCCCTTGTAAGAAGGCGCCGGCACGGTCTTAAAGTCATAGCCTCCCTCTTCGCGGCTTTCAGCTTTAGGCGTCACGCCGCAGGGCCGGGCCAACCAATGATGGCATCTAGCGGCCCAGACTATAACCTCATGACCGGCGGCGGCCAAAGCTTGGGCCACATAATGAGAACGCCATCCAGGCGAAACTGAACCCGGCACGGCGTAATGTGCCACATACCAGACCCGCATGTTCCTCTTACCTTCTCCTCATTGATGGCACTTGATATCAGCCTATAATCTTCTTGAGTCCTGTTTCACAGGCTTCATACCAAGAGGCGCAGGCCGTGCAGCGAAGATCGACCCCTAGTTTTTCCCCGCAAGTACACACCCAACCTTTTGGCCGAGCGGGGTGGCCATAGACCAGGGCGTGATCCGACACATCGCGGGTGACCACGGCCCCGGCCCCCACAAAGGCGAAACGGCCTATGGTCACCCCGCAAACTATGGTGCAGTTGGCCCCCAGAGTGGCCCCGCGCTTGACCAAATTCGGCCTGGCCTCATCCATGCGCCTGATGGCGGCTCGGGGATTGAAAACATTGGTGAACACCATGGACGGCCCGCAAAAGACATCATCCTCAAGGGTCACACCTTTGTAGAGGCTGACATTGTTCTTGATCTTGCAGCCCCGGCCAATGGTCACTCCCTCTTCAACATAGACGTTCTGCCCTATGTTGCAGTTCTCCCCGATGACCGCGCCGCTCATGACCCGGCAGAAATGCCAAATACGGGTACCGTCACCGATGACGGCGCCGGAATCAACAACGGCCGTTGGATGGATTTGCGCTGGCATGGAGCCTCACGGTTTCAGGCAACGGTTTTTTCGGGTTACAGTCCGCCCCCAGGCGGCATTTCTGCGGGGTGAAACGCAAAAAGACTTCCTTTCCTGTTTCAATGGATTCATAAATGGCCATGATGAGTTCAAGGCTGCGCCGGCCTTCCAGTCCATCCACCAACTGGCGGTCACTATTTTCAAGACAGCGGACCACATGTTGGTAATAGCTTTTATGGCCGAACCCGTACACATCTGGCGGGTTGACTGAAAAGTCACGTCGAACGGTTTCATCTTCCGGCAGAGAGTCGGTAAAATGCCAAGCCTCCATCTTGTTCACGGCAAATCCGCTGATGACCACGCTGCCCTTTTCCCCAAGAATGGAAAGGGAACCTTCAAGATCTTTGGGCCGGGTGGCTGTTGTGGCCTCAATGACGCCCAAAGCACCGTTGCGGAACTTCAAGAGCACCACAGCCGTATCTTCCGCCTCAATATTGACAAGGGCGGTGCGGCTTTTGGCGAACACGCTTCCCACGTCACCCAGCATCCATTCCAAAAGATCCACATGATGGCTGGCCTGATTGCTGAGAACTCCGCCATCCATGGCCCAGGTGCCGCGCCAGGCATCTTGATCGTAATAATCCTGGGAGCGGCACCAGCGCACCCGCACCGTGCCCATGACCAGTTTGCCGAAACGGCCGGCTTCAAGAGCTTCCCGCGTTTTGATAACCGGCACGTTAAAACGGTTCTGCTTGACGATGAACATCTTGACGCCGCCCTGGTCACAGGCGCGGATCATGGCGTCGGCATCATCCAAAGTCAGAGCCATGGGTTTTTCGACTATAAGATGTTTTTTATACGGAGCGAGATCAAGAACAGTCCGGGCATGGTTGCCGCTTTCGGTGAGTATAGCTACGGCATCAATGGCCTCGCCTAATTCGCGCATCATGGCGTGGAGGTCAGTATAATAGGGAACTTTCCAGGCCCGGCCAGCGGCTTCGGCCTTTTCAGGCACAATGTCGCACACAGCCGCAAGAACCGCGCCAGGGATATGTCCCCCCCCAAGAAGCTCACAGTGACGTTTGGCGATCCGGCCGCAACCGACAAGGGCGATACCCAGCATGTTTAGTTTCCCGAGGCTTTGAGCGCCGCGCCAAGGGTGGAAACCACGCATTGTTGAGCCGCTTCATCCAAATAAGGGTACATGGGCAATGAAAGCCCGCGGGACGCGACGTTTTGCGCCCCAGGGAAAGCCTCGACGGCATAGCCTAGATATTGGAACGCCTCCTGCGTATGAAGAGATTTGGGATAGTTTATAGCTGTCGGAATGCCAGCCTCTTTCATACGCGCCATCACGGCGGCCCTGTTCACGCCCTCCGGCAGCAAAACGGTGTATTGCGCCCACACGGACAACCCGTCATCCGGTGGCGTGGGCGACACAAGGCCGGGTATGGACGCACACAAGGTATGGTAGCGGGCCGCGACCTCCTGGCGAGCGGCCACCTCGGCCGCGAATACATCCAGCTTGGCCAGCACCACGGCGGCCTGCAGGGTATCCAGGCGGCCGTTGGTGCCCAGACGTATGTTGTTATTCTTATCCTGGGGGCCGATGCGGCCGTGATAGCGCAAAGAATCGACCAAGGCGGCAAGATCCGGGTCATCAGTAAACACAGCGCCGCCATCCCCGTAGCAACCCAATGGTTTAGCCGGAAAGAAGCTAGACGCGGCGGCATGGCAGCCACAGCCGCATAAAGGGCGGTTTTTATATTTTCCACCGAAGCTCTGGGCCGCGTCTTCCAGCACGAGCAGACCATGCTTTTGCGCCAAGGGAAAAATGCGGCCATAATCCGCAGGATGGCCGAATAGATCCACGGTTACAACAGCGCGGGGGCGGAGTTTTCTTTCCCGGGCCGGGGTGGGAATGGGGTAGATGGAAGCCTCACCTTTGGCAACAGCCTCAATAGCCAATTCCAGATGCTCGGGGTTCAAATTGAAGTCCGGCCCAATGTCCGCAAACACGGGAGTGGCCCCGGTGCGGGCGATACTTTCAGCCGTGGCGATAAAAGTAAGCGGAGTAGTAAACACGGCATCGCCCGGCCCCAGGCCCCAAGCCATAAGGATAAGGTCAAGGGCCATAGTGCCGGAACTGCAAGTCAGACAATACCTGGCCCCGGCCAGAGCGGCCAAGCGCTCTTCCAGCTCTTTGACTTCAGGCCCCATAATGAACTGGCCATGAGCCAAGACTTTATCCATGCGCGCCCGCACAGCCGGTTCAATGCGCCTGAACTGGGCTTCCAGATCAATGAACTCCATAACGACCGCGCAAAGTATAAAGGTTGAAAGAGGTTAGAGGGTTCATCGGGCCTCAATATGGTTCTCCAGCTTGATCAAGAGGCCGCTCAATTGCTCGATTTTCAGCAAGAGCTCCTTTTCCCGGGTCTGGCTGACCGGAGGTCCGCCCGGGTCGGACTTCACCATTTCCCCTTCACCAAAGAACAGCCATTCTCTGGAAATATGGGGATAAAGATCCAGAATCTTAAACAGAACGGGCAATAAATATTCTTGCCGGTGGCTGGAAAACCAACTGTTGAAGGTCGTCTGCTTGATATCAAGCTGCCTGGCCAAATGGGTCCGCGACTTGGCCAGTCTTTTTATGACCGTGTCAACCCTTTCGTAAAGTTCCATATCAGGCCGCTTATCCTTCCGCCACCCAAGCCGCCACCGCCGCCCGCCTGGCAGCCACCTTATCTGGCAGAAGCCAGATGAAAGGGTCTGTGGCGGTCAGACCGCCTATACACATGGCCACCTTGGGCGAGGCATTGCGACGGCCAGACAGGTAATCATTGATCCTCTGGGGCTTCACGCCCACAGCCGTTGCCAGCCGGCGCTGTTTACCGAACTTGATTTCCATGGTTGTTCCACAATTAAAATTAAGACCAGAAATACTCATTACCGCTATTGCAATATCCTCAATATACTCTATTGCGGATTATTGTCAATGAGAAAATCCTCAAAAAAATACTTCGAAAAATCCGCTTTTAGCGTATAATTAAAATGCTAGATATAGGGATGCGTTATGGAAGACATCAACAAGATATTCCGGGCCGCCCTCGAATATGTATTCGAGCATACATTGACCAGGCACGGCGACCAAATCGCTTTAGCGAATTCTGCCGAAGTTCCCGCAACCACCCTGAACGATATCCTGAAGGGGCGGCGCGGCGGATCAGAGGACACGCGGCGGGCCTTGGCCGCCGCCCTGAGATACCCCGGCCGTCAATACGAGGATTTTCTGGACATCGGCCGGGCCATTCTGGCCGGCCGGCCAATACTGGAACTGACTACGGACTATGTGAGCGAGGCGGACTTGGCCGCCGCCGGCTATTTCCAGGTTTCCCTGGATCAGGCCGACCGCCTGGGAGCCGGAGGAGGGCGCGGGCTGGTCAAATTGGAAAATACGGCGCCTGTCGTGGTCCATGGCCCCACTTTGGGTTGCAAAAACGGCCGCCATCTGCGGGCCTTCGTGGTTGGGGGCGACAGCATGGAACCACTGCTGGCCCAAGGCGGCATCGTGGTAGCCGACCTAACCAAAAACCGGACCGAAAACCTGAAAGAAGGCGCGGCTTATGTGATCATCTACGATGAGGAAGGAGCCGGGGCGGTAAAATATCTGCGCTGGGTCGAAAAAGGCAAGGTGCTGTCCATAGAGTCGGAGAACAATTTTTATAAGCCGGTATTCCGCAAAACCCGGGAAGTAGTCTTGATCGGCCAGGTCATCTGGAGTTGCCGGGAGCATAGATAGTCGGCCATTAAGTGCGCCGGGGAATCAATTTGTGTTATAATATAGGGAATTCCAGAACCAAAAAATTTGCCGGATCGGAGGGAAACTTATAATGTCTTATGTAAAACGCGTCCTGGACCGCCTGGCCGCTAAAAACTCCGGAGAGCCTGAATTCCTGCAGGCCGCCAGGGAAGTCCTCACCACCATCGCCCCCTTGGCGGACAAGGACCCCAAGTATGAAAAGCACAACATCCTCGAACGGATGATCGAGCCTGACCGGACCATCATTTTCCGCGTGACCTGGCTGGACGACCAGAACAATGTAAAGGTCAACCGCGGTTTTCGGGTGCAATACAACGGCGCCATCGGACCCTACAAGGGCGGCCTGCGCTTCCACCCCAGCGTGAGCCTGAGCGTCATCAAGTTTCTGGGCTTTGAGCAGGTGTTTAAAAACAGCCTGACGGGCCTAGCCATCGGCGGCGGCAAGGGCGGCTCCGACTTTGACCCCAAGGGCCGGTCCGAGGGCGAAATAATGCGTTTCTGCCAAGCCTTCATGACTGAACTTTTCAAGTACCTGGGACCCACCATCGACGTGCCCGCCGGCGACATCGGCGTGGGCGGCCGGGAGATCGGCTACCTCTTCGGCCAGTATAAACGCCTCACCTCCGAACACAACGGCGTCCTGACCGGCAAGGGCCTCGGCTGGGGCGGCTCCCTGGGGCGTACTCAGGCCACCGGCTACGGCGCGGTTTACCTGGCCCAGGACATGATGCGGGGCGTCGGCCAGGACCTGGAAGGCAAAACCTGCCTGGTTTCCGGCTCCGGCAACGTGGCCATCTACGCCATTGAAAAACTTTACCAGGTCGGCGCCAAGCCCGTCACCTGCTCCGACTCCCAGGGCTTCATCCACGACAAAAACGGCATTGACCTGGAAGTGCTAAAAAAGGTCAAGGAAGTCGAGCGCGCCCGCCTGACGCGCTATAAACAACTCGTGCCCAAGGCCGAATACACCCCGGTGGAAAAATATCCAAAAGGCCGCAACGCTGTCTGGAATGTGCCCGGCCAAGCCGCCTTCCCCTGCGCCACCCAGAACGAACTGAACGGCCAAGACGCCAAGGCGCTTTTGAAGAACGGCTGCCTCTGCGTGAGCGAAGGCGCCAACATGCCCAGCGACGAGGAGGCCATGAACCATTTCCTCAAGGCCAAAATCTGCTACGCCCCGGGCAAGGCCGCCAACGCCGGCGGCGTGGCCACCAGCCAACTGGAAATGGCCCAGAACGCCAGCATGCAGAGCTGGACCTTTGAGGAAGTGGACAACAAGCTCAAAGGCATCATGAGAGGCATTTACACCGCCTCAGCCCAGACCGCCAAGGAATTCGGCGAGCCGACCAACCTGGTCATGGGCGCCAATATAGCCGGCTTTAGAAAAGTCGCCCAGGCCATGATCGACCTGGGCGCCATTTAGTTGCCCTGGCGGAGGAATTCGGCCAGGAAGAGGGCCCCGGCCACTGAGACGTTGAGGCTGGGCACGGTTTGATCCGCCTGGGGAACGGCCACCAGGAAGTCGCAGCTTTTGCGGATCAGGGGCGACAGGCCCCGGCCCTCCGAACCCAGGACGACCGCGGCCCGCCGGGGGAACTCAAAGGTGAAGAGGTTCTCCGGCCCCAGGATGTCGGCCCCCACCAGCCAGAAGCCGGCCTTTTTAAGGTCTTCCAAAGCCCGGCGCAGATTCACGGCCCGGACCAGGGGCAGAACTTCGGCCGCGCCGGCCGCGGCCTTGAACGCGGCCGGGGTCAGGGGCGCGGAACGGTCGCGGGGCGTCACCACCCCCAGGGCTCCGAAAGCCAGGGCGCTGCGCATGAGGGCCCCGAGATTGCCGGTATCCTCCACCCGGTCCAAAGCCAGGATCAGGGCCGGTCCCTCGGAAGGTAAGGTTTCGCGGAAACTCTCCCAGGCCGGGCAGCTTAGAGGGTCGAAGACCGCCGCCACCCCCTGGTGGCCGGGCCGGCCGCAGAGCCGGTCCAGGGCCGGCCGGGGCAGGAACCTGACCATCAGCCCCCCGGCCCGGGCCAGGGCCAGAATCTCGCCGGCCACCCCGTCCCGGCCCCGGCTTTCAGCCAGATAGACGGCGCGGCAGGCCCCGGCCCGGTTTTTCAGCGCGGCCAGGACAGGGTTCAACCCGCTGACCGTCCGGCCGTCCGCGGCTTCGGCCGCGGACGGCTCACTCCGGGCCATGGTCACGGAAAAAATCCGGCCAGAAGGCCCCGATCTCGGCCATGCGCCACCCCCGGCCGTGAAAGATGACCTCTTCCAGCTCGTTGACCGTTTCTTCCACCTTGTCGTTGACCAGCAGAAAATCGTAATGATGGCTGGAGCCGATCTCCACCCGGGCCTCGCCCAGACGGCGGTTGATCTCCGATTCCGGTTCCGTTCGGCGGCCGGACAGCCGCCGCCGGAGTTCCCCGGCTGAAGGCGGCACCATAAAAATCAGGACCGCCTCGGGCATGAGCCCCTGCACCGAGATCCCCCCCTTCACATCCAGGTCGGCCAGGATGCTCCGCCCGGCCTCCAAATGGTTCGAGACCCAATGCCGGCCGGTGCCGTAGAAACGGCCGAAGACCTCGGCCCACTCCAGGAAATCCCCTGCCCCGATCATCTCCCGGAACCGGTCTTCGGTGACGAAATTGTAATCCTGGCCGTCAATTTCACCCGGCCGGGGCGGCCGGGTGGTGAAGGAGACGGAATAGATCAGTTCGGGCCGACGGGCCAGAAGAAGGTTTTTCACCGTGGACTTGCCGGTGCCGGAAGGAGCGCTGAGGACGAAAAATCGCCCGGAATCGTTGCCTTTCATAGGCCTCCCGGCTCCTCCGTCGGCAGTACCTGCCCGTCCAGGCTCTTAAAACGTTCGGCCAGGGTGGCCACAGTCA
>Ga0082212_10001892_pt1 | contig 30765 bp, 24 predicted proteins | sample TergutNt197P3_FD_71548 | JGI IMG/M metagenome (GOLD analysis project Ga0082212, IMG submission 71548) | Neocapritermes taracua P3 segment gut microbial communities from Petit-Saut dam, French Guiana - Nt197 P3 | ecosystem: Host-associated > Arthropoda: Insects > Digestive system > Gut ...
TTGCATGAAATAATTAGACACGGATTTTAAGGATTTTAACGGATTTTCGCTGTTGTCTGATAATGTGAGTAACTTAGGTGCTGTTGTTTGGAGAAAAAACTAAAAATAATTCAATGCTTTTTATAATAAAAAAAATCCGTGTTAATCCGTTTTTTATCCGTGAAATCCGTGTCTAATTTTTTAAATTCTTTTCCAGTTTATCTGGGGTAGGGATTAGGGACTAGGGGGTAGGGATTTGTGTAGGGGCACGGCGTGCCGTGTCCGATTGGTAAGGATTTGCAGATGTTGGAAAATTTTTTTAAAGAAGGCTTGACAAATATGCAATAGTGTGGTAGTGTAGTAATACACACGAGGAGGTGTTATTATGGCCTCATGGGAACGATGGAGACTGGCATTTGATGATCGCATGCCGATTTACCGTCAAATAATCCTGGAGTTCAGCCGGGCCTTTGTCCGGGGGGATATCAAGCCGGGGGAACGCATCCCTTCCATCCGTGATATGTCTGCGCTGCTGAAGGTCAATACCAATACCGTGCAGCGGGTTTATCAGGAAATGGAACGGGACGGATTGATCAACAGCAAAAGGGGTACAGGATACTTTTTTACGGAGGAAAAAAACATGACAGACAAAACACGCTACAACCTGGCCCGGGATTCCTTGCGCCGCTTTGTTGAGGAGATGCGCGCCCTAGGTTGCGAGGATAGGGAAATTTTGGAAGAACTTAAAGCGTATATGAAAGGAGATGAGCCGTATGCAGCCGGTTCTTGAAATCAATGGCCTGGAAAAGCATTTTTTGGGCTGCGAGGCCCTGCGCGGGGTCGATCTGACCATACCGGCCGGGCAAATCGTGGGGCTTTTGGGGCCCAATGCCTCCGGAAAAACCACCTTGCTAAAAACCATAGCCGGGCTGCTTACGCCCTCCGGGGGCCGGATGCGTTATTATGAAAATGCAGCGCCCGGACCGGATGCCCGCAAAACCATCGGCTTTTGCCCTGATACGATCAACTTCCCCCGCTGGATGCGGGTAAAAGACGCCTTTAGATTTTACCGGGAGATGTATCCCGACTATATCCAAGCCCGGGCCGACAAGCTAATAGATATTTTGGATTTACAAAGCGTTCAAACCATGTTCATCCGCCGTCTTTCCAAAGGCATGAAAGAACGTCTGACTCTGGGACTGACCTTTTCCCGCCAAACCCGCTTGTATTTACTTGACGAACCGCTGGACGGGATAGATCCGGTGGGTAAAACCAAAGTCATCGACGCCATTATCGCCATGCAGCCGGAAGGGGCATCAACCCTGGTATCTACCCATATGGTCAAAGATATAGAGCGCATATTCGATAGCGTCTACTTTTTATCCAAGGGGAAAATAGTTTTTTCCGGAGTATGTGATACTATGCGCGAGGAAAGCAATCAAACTGTGGAGCAGGTGTATTTGGAGGTGTTTATTCGTGAAGGCTCAATTTAAATACGCATTATTATCCGGCTTCCAGCCCCGGGCAACCGTATTCGCCGTGATTTTTGTGATTAATCTGGTATTCATTATCCTGGGCTCTTTGGGCTGGCTCCCCTTTGCCGCCAAGATTACCGCCGTATCCCTGGGCGGGACCGCTATAGCCGTGATGATGGTTGTTAATATCATAGGAGATGTCGCCATTATTCGCCGTATGTTCGCCCCGCCCGAGGCTTATCTGTATGCCCTGATCCCCGCCCCCCGTCAACATATACTGCTTGCCAGTGTGATAACTATGATGGTAATGGATATAATTACCATGGCTGTAGTCATAGTGGCTGAGATCTGGTTATCACTTCTCATAGCCGGCGACAGTTTTTGGCAGGTGGTATGGGATATCGGCATCGCGGACGCTTCGGTGGTGCTCTCCGTGATAGTAGGCACATTCTGTCTGATAGCTGGCTATTTGCTGATCATGATGGTGATACTTTTCGGGGTGACAGCAAGAAAATCTATTTTTTACCAAAAATCTGGCGGAGGCTGGCTTACCGCCCTGCTGATTTTGGCTGTAATTTATGCCATATCCCTGATTCCTGTAATACTGGCGCCATTTGGCACAGTCAGCCGCTTCGGCTTATTTTGGAGTATTGAACTTAATAATGTAGGCAGTATTCTTTATTACCTGCTGTACCTTATCGAAGCAGCAGCGCTGTTTGTCTTTACCTCAAAATTAATGGAAAGGAAGATGAATATATGAAAAGGCTCATCCCGCTTATGCTTTCTCTGATCTTATTTGCTGTATGCCTTTGCGGCTGCGTATCGGTTAATCCATCCCCTTTGTTTGGCGGCGGAGTCGTCGGCAAGGGAGAGCCGGAAAGATTCGAGTTCAAGGTTGGCGAAATCAGAGAAATCAGAATAGATCTTTACTGTGATATCAATTATTATGCCGCTCCTTCTGATACGGTCACCTTTGAGGTACAGCCGAACCTGATAGAGTACATCAAGCTAGAAGAATCCGCCGGCATTCTCACTGTCCGTTCCGCAAGGGCCATAAGCTTGCCCGCAAAGGCTCCGGTCCTGACGGTATCCTCGCCGGCGCTGAACCGTTTTACCCTAAATGGAGCGGGATCTTTCACTACCCATGATCCCATAAGTTCTGATACCTTTAGCCTCCATTTGGCTGGGGCAGGCAGCAGTTACATTAAGCTTGATGTCAATGAATTCGATGTTGATATGTCCGGCGCAGGCAACTATGAATTGTCCGGCCGGGCGGATATCGCCGACTTTACTATGTCCGGCGCAGGCAGGCTGGAGGCGCTGTCGCTGCAAACCCGTGAGGCCAAGATCGATTTTTCGGGCATGGGGACCGTAAGGATAGACTGCTCCGAAAAGCTGCGCATCAACGCCGATGGTATGGGTACGGTAGAATACAAAGGCTCCCCCAGCATTGACCTGAACAAAAGCGGCCTGGTCAGCATCAGAAAAATAGAATAACACCATAATATCCCCTACTTTTAGATCATAACAAAAGATACATACGAGATAAAAAGACTAAAGCCCGTAGTTTTCCTAATCAGAAAACCTGCGGGCTTTAGTACCTTTGGGACACAAAGTGTCAATAAAAAACAAGAATTTTGTTCAATAGTTTTCGCGAAGCGAAAAGTTACCCGCATTCTGATTTCTGAATACTGAATCCTGAATACTTGCGGTCGAAGACAGCCTTAGTTTTTTAACAGTTGCTTCGAACACTTGACAGAACCGGTTAAAGACTGGAACAATTTACGGGGGAAAAACGCCAAAAAAGTAAAAATAATTTTCTCCGTTATGTAACCCTTATCTCCTCTCACGCATATATTAAAAAGACAGTAAAAAGTTACAATAGATTTTTTACCGGTCAAAATCGAAAATAATTGACAATCGTCAATTATCCAACAGGTGGTGGAGAGATGAGACTAAGGCGGCGGCGTAAGTCTTTTAAATTTCGGATTTTTGTTATCTGTTTATTATTGGTTTTTTCTCTTTGGCTGACTAACCGCCAAATAACCCCTATTATGACGGAAATTGCCGCCCGGGAAATGCATACAAGTATAGTCCGTTCGGTCAATCAAGCCTCCCGGGATCAGCTGGCCCGGGAAGATTTTCAATCCTATCAGGACTTAATGTACATAGAAAGGGATAATACCGGAAAAATAGTATTAATGGTCCCGGACACTATGCGAATCAACCGCCTGGTAGCGGATATTACCCTCCGGGCCGAAGAAGAGTTGCGCCGGGTCAGTAGCGAGGCTATCAGCATTCCCCTGGGGGCAATTTCCAATAATGCCCTGCTGGCCCGGATGGGGCCGCGGATCTCGGTGCGGACAGAAGTGGCAAGCGCCCTGGACACCACACTCAGCGATGATTTTATCAGCGCCGGCATCAATCAAACCCGTCATCGGATCTGGCTTGATATAAGTGCGGAAATGGTGACGGTTATCCCCTTCAGGCACTCTATTTACCCTGTTGAAACCCGGATCTTGCTGACAGAAGGAATAATAGTAGGACCAATCCCCAATACCTACCTGGACCTGGGTTCTTTGGGTCTAAAAATTGAGGGAACTTAATATCTCTGGGACGCAAAGTGTCAATAAAAAACAAGAAGATTTTTTACTCCCTACCTCCCTTACGGCGAAGCCGCTTCAGTAATTCTGAGAGAAAAAAATCGAATTGGCAATAGCGCGAATTGCATATATTTACTGTTCACTTATTGCGTCTTGCTGCAACGTATGATATACTATAATATGTAGAATTCTAGGGGCTGTGGACACAAGTGAAAAAGTACAGATTTCGAGCTATTTTTTCGCCAGACAAGGCAAATTTTTGAAGATCAATATTGGGTATTATCGAAAAAATTTAACGTAGTATGGCGGAAAAAGAGCCGGAATATGTGCTTTAGCGCTCGTGTTCACAGCCCTATATAAAGAGGTTTTACTATGCCGCAAAGAAGTAGAAACAGGCCCTATCGGAGCATTCGCAAAAGAAGAAGAAAAACCGGGCGCCACGTTAGTGTACTCCTGGTGATCGTGGCTGTCATCTTCGGATTGGGCCTTTCCGGCTGCGCTATTGCTGCAGGCTATGTGCTGAACATCTCCAACAGCTTGCCTGAGGTGGATGTCAGTAAATTTATCAACATGCAAACCAGCTATGTTTATGACAAAGATGGCCGCCAATATGCCAAACTTCGCGGGGCGGAAGACCGCCGCAGCGTTTCCCTTTCCGAAATATCTCCTTATTTGGTGGATGCGGTGGTCGCCACGGAAGATATTCGCTTCTATCAGCATATGGGGGTGGATTTTATCCGGATCTTCGGGGCTTTGCGGGCGGATCTGCGCTCCGGCAATCTGGGGCAAGGGGCTTCTACCCTCACTATGCAGCTGGCCCGTAATGCTATATTAAACTCCCAGGAAAAGCAATTGAACCGTAAAGTCCAGGAGGCTCTCCTTGCTATCCAGATCGAGCAAAAATACTCTAAAGATGAGATATTGACCTATTACCTGAACGAGGTCTACTGGGGTCACAATGCTCATGGCATTCAGGCAGCCTCCCAGCTTTATTTTAATTGTAATGCCAAGGATCTGGATATCGGCCAATCCGCGATGCTGGCCGGGATCCTGCGCAGCCCCAATATTTATTCTCCCTATAAAGACATGGATAGGGCTACCAATATCCGCAATGTGGTTTTGGAGAATATGTGCCGCTATAAGCCGGAGGAATATGATGGTAAAGTGGACGCCCTCCGGGAAGAGACCCTAAAAATAGAAGAAAGCCAAAGAGAAGCCGAGCTCTACAAATACCCCTGGTTTACGGATTATGTTATTGATGAAACCGCCCGGATCCTGGCTGATTTGGGATTGGAAGAATATTTGATCTATACCGGCGGTTTTCATATCCATACCACCCTTGACAGTAAAATCCAACTTAAAATGGAAGAGGTTTATGCCGATCCGGATAATTTCCCGGAAAGCAGTACCGGCGATCAGGTGGAAAGCAGTATGGTGGTAATGGATCCCGTCACGGGAGAGATCCAGGGCCTGCTTGGAGGCCGGGATTATCTCCTCCGCCGCGGCTTTAACCGGGCTACGGATCTGAAACGGCAGCCCGGCTCTACCATGAAACCCATAGCCGTTTATGGCGCTGCTTTAGAGAAAAATTATGGTACGGGCAGCGTGGTTGTGGATGAGCCCACTACCTTTGGCAAAAATTACAAACCAGGCAACTATGACGGTTCCTACCGGGGGCCCATTACGATGCGTACAGCCGTGATGCAGTCTGTCAATATAGCCGCTGTGAAATTTTTGGAGCTGATCGGGGTCGGCGCCGGTTTTGAATTTGCCAAAAAACTGGGCATGCCCTTGATCGAAGAAAATGATGCCCATTTGGCTATGGCTTTGGGAGGTATTCATGACGGAGTATCCCCTTTGGATATGGCCGGAGCCTATTCTGCTTTTGCTAACAAAGGCGTCTATACCCGCCCCTATTGCGTCAGCAAAATTGTTGACTCCCAGAATCGGATTATTTATGAGGCCAATCCGGAAAAAAATATTGCCATGAGCGAAGCCTCGGCCTATATGATGACAGATATGCTGATTTCCACAACAACGGGAGGTACAGGCAGACGGGCCGCCATTTCCGGTTACCAGGTAGCCTCCAAAACAGGTACGGTTGAATTGCCCGACAAGCCTCAATTTAAGGGCAAAAAGGGTAATAAAGATGCCTGGTTTGCCGCCTTTACCCCGGAATTGGTAGGAGTAGTTTGGATGGGCTATGATAAAGATACGGATGCCGAAGGCAATCTTCAATATTTGCGGCAGATCTATGGGGGACGCTATCCAGCAGATATTTGGAAAACGGTCATTACTACCGGGCTTGAAGACCGGGAAAAAGGAAAATTTGTCCGCCCCAAGGGTGTAGTCAGTGTAGCTATTGATAGAAAGTCCGGACTTTTGGCCAGCGATTCCACCCCTAAGGAATATATAGTCTACGAACTCTTTCATGCCAAATCTGTTCCTAAGGAAAAATCCGGCAGTTGGATCACGGTAACTATTTGCACAGAGAGTAATCTGATAGCCAATAGCGGTTGCCCTGAAACCTCAACTGTTTCCCGGCTTGATCCCAACAAAAAAGAGGAAAATAAAGGCAGAAGCGATGAGGCGCTTTATGCTCCTACCAAAACCTGTGATCTGCATGATCCGTCGTCTGCATCAAGCAACAATGATATTACCCTGAAAATCTGTACCGATCCCCGCCACGGTGAAGATATCTATTTGGCAAATATCCCCAAAAACAATCAGTCCGGCGGCTGCCCGGCAGAATATACTGAAAGCCGTAATTTTAATATTTTTAACGCACCCAGCAAACACTGTAATTTACTGGAGCATAAGCCGGTCGACATCATTGACGGCAACCATGATATAAATAACAATGACCCCGGCGATGGCAATCAGGATCCGGATCCCGGCGATGATGATATTGACGGGAGCAATAAGACTGACGATGAGCCTGACCCTGATAACCCTGACGACGAAAAATCCGACCAAGAGGGTAGTAATGGTGAAAATAGCATCCCCAACCTGGTGGCTCCGGGAAGCCTGACTTCCAGCCGGACAAAAAACGGCGTCCGGATAAGCTGGAATGATAATTCCAATAAGGATGTAGCCTATGTAGTGGAACGATCCGCAGGCGGTATGCAGATCCAACTCTCAGCCTGGAACACTTCGTTGGAGGATAATAATCTGGAAACAGGCGGCAATTACAGCTATAGAGTACGCGCCTATCACGCAGCCAGCGGAACTTATTCGCCATGGAGCAGCACTATTACAATTAGTTATTAAGTGCTATGATCATCAAAAAAGCCTCCTGCCTGCGGAGGCTTTTTTCCCGGCTCTGAATTCTAAGGCGGCTTTCAGCCGCAAGTATTCAGGGTTCAGGATTCAGGATTCAGAATGTTTGTAGGTTTTCACTCCTCGAAAACTATTGAATGAAATTCTTGTTTTATTTTAGCTTACTTTGTCCGTAAGCTACTAACTTCTGACCAACCTTGCTTTAACCCTCGGCAAATCCAAAGATTTTTTCTGGCTTCTAGCTGTAGAATATAATCTTGAAGAGGTTATATTCTACAGCTTCGCATGTAGCCCCAGCAAAATATTATAAATGCTATTCCCCAGGAAAGGAAAGGACTGCCAGTGCCCAGAGCTGCCCCGAGAGGCAATGCTTGTTCCTTTAGGATAAGGCTGATAGCGGTATGAGCCAGCACTGCTCCGCCCAGCCACAGGGTTAGGGGATAACGGTTGATAAGCCGGGAAATCCAGCTTGCTCCCACTACCAAAAGGGGTATAGAACAGGCTAGACCAAATATTACCAGCCAGGGATTACCACCTGCGGCCCCGGCTACCGCCAGCATATTGTCAAAAGCCATAGAAAGATCTGCCAAAACTATAATAAAAACCGCCGGCCAAAAGCTGCTCTTAGACTTTACATTGCTGCCGGTTTCCGCGTTTTTGGTCAGTAAATGCCAGGTAATAAAAAGCAGCATGATCCCCCCCGCCGCGCTGAAGTAAGGGATTTGCAGGAGCAAGGTGGCAAAAATCGTGAATACTATGCGCAAACCGATAGCGGCTAAGGCTCCGACCAACGCTGCCCGCCGCCGGATCTGAGGAGGCAAACGGCAAATGGCAAGACCAATAACAGCGGCATTATCCCCGGATAGCACCAGATCCAGGAGAATGATAGAAAAGAGAGCAATTACAGTTTGGGACATGGACAAACCTCCCGGGAAAATCATCTAAACTATATTTATGCCAATAAATGCCGGAAAAGAATCCGCAATCAAGCCAATGCCTATTTCCGGTTTTTATTTCCCAACTTCTATTCTTTAGCTAAAAGGAATTAAGAAGAATTAGTCGAAATAAGAAATGGGGAATGCAGATAGAATGCTGCCAATAATACCATAAAATACTAAAAAATACGAATATGCTATCGAACAACGACAGTAGCATAAGTGGCTAGTGACTAGTGGCTAGTGACTAGAACAAGTAACTTGTCATTCCGCAAAAATAATCTTTTATAAATAAAAATTTTGCGGAGCAAAACCTCTACAACTGTTACCTGTTACTTATTACTTGTTACTTTTGTTTATATGGTCCAATGTTTAGCTCAAATCACAAATCCAACTAAACTTAATAACGATGGGGTGAGAAAATGAAAAAACAAATACTTACAGGGAATGAGGCTATTGCCAGAGGAGCTCTGGCCGCCGGAGCCAAGGTTATCACAGGTTATCCCGGCACCCCTTCCTCCGAGGTCATCGGAAGCTTGCTGAAAGAAAAAGAGTTGACGGGAGTAAAGGTAGAGTGGTCTGTTAATGAAAAAATTGCTTTCGAAATTGCCGCTGCCGCCGCATGGACCGGTCAGCGGGCTCTTTGCACAATGAAGATGTCCGGACTTAACGTAGCCTACGATTCTTTGATCAGTGCAGCCTATTCCGGTTGTAGGGGAGGTTTGGTGATCTATGTGGCAGACGACCCGGGGGTGAGCACCGGCATGTGCGAACAGGACAGCCGCGGTTTTGCCCTTATATCTGATATGCCCATGCTGGAGCCGGCAAGTGTAGCCCAAGCCTATGACTTAACTGTTTTTGCCTTCCGCCTTTCCGAGGCCATCGGCTCCCCGGTATTCCTGAGAGGGGTCACCAATATTGCCCAGTCTCATGCTCCGGTGGAAATGCAGGAACATGAACTGCCGCCAGAAAAACCGGTTTCTCTGCCCAAGGATATTGCCACATATACCAAGGCGGGGGCTATTATTTGTCAGAATCAGCACTTTGCCTTGCTGCAAAGTCTGGATGAGGCCGAAGTTATGCTGCGCAAGGAAAAAATGGATACCCTGATTTTGGGGAAAAAGCGAGGATTGGGTATTATTGGCGTTGGGGTAGCTGCCAGCTATATTGATGAAGCAATAGATCTGGCCCGGGAACAAGGGTTTTCCCAGGAAGACGCTGATATTTCCTATTTACAGCTTTGCCATACCCTGCCCTATCCCACAGAGGAAATCAGTACAATGCTGGGACATTGCGGGCGTTTGCTGATTTTGGAAGAGTTGGAGCCTCATTTGGAACGGCGGGTCTATCTTCAGGCCTATCAGGAAAAACAAAATGTGCAGATCTGGGGTAAAGAAAACGGTGTTTTCAGCCGCAGCGGGGAGTATAATGCAGCCTTGATTACCCAGGCGCTCCTGACGATGGAGGGAATCAGTCTTCCCGAAGACATAGAAAGGCCTAATCCCGCCCGTCTTTGTGCTGCCAGGCCCATTACAACCTGCGCCGGCTGCCCTCACCGGGGTACATTCCTTGCCATCAACAAAGCCCTGCGCAAAGCAGGGGTCAAGCAGAGCGAGGCCCTGGTTACAGGGGATATCGGCTGCACTATTTTGGGGATGAACGCCCCCTTCAATACCCTTTGGACGGAGCTTTCCATGGGCGCCAGCATCGGCCTGGCCCAAGGATTCATCTATGCGGGAATAAAAACCCCTATGGTCGCCACCATCGGCGACTCCACATTTTTCCATGCCGGCTTGCCTGCCCTGGTCAATGTGGTGCAACATAATATTAATATGACTGTGGTTATCATGGACAATGGCTGGACGGCTATGACAGGGATGCAAACCAATCCCGGTACAGATGAGGCCCATCAAGCCGCCGGGAAAAAGCAGATAGATATTGAGCTGCTTTGCCGCGGCATGGGAGTGGAACAGGTGCTGGTAGCTGACCCTTATGACCTGCCCCAAGCCACCGAGGCTATGTCTGCCGCGATAGCACATTTTGGGCCAAGCGTGGTTCTGATGCGCCGGGAATGCGCGATCCAGTCGGGCCGGCGCAAAATAAGCTATGGCGACCTGGTTTTGGACAATGAGAAATGCACTCTTTGCAAGGCTTGCATCAATCAATGCGGCTGCCCTGCCCTCAGCCTGGAAGGCGGCGCCCTGGTCTTGGATAAAAACCAATGCAACGGCTGCGGCGTTTGCAAAAGCATCTGCAAGTTCGGCGCACTAAGCTTGAATGCTGAATGAGGAATTGTTGGAAAAACACTCTGTGTTTCCTTTATGTTAAGGTAAAAGCTTTTAAATTCCAAATTGTTTTTGCGCAGCAAAAACTCCATTAATTCCTAATTCCTCATTCCTAATTCCTAATTAACAAAAGGGGGATGATTAAAAAATGCAAAAATTTGACATATATGTAGTAGGAGTAGGGGGGCAAGGGGTGCTGACCATTGGGGAATTGATCAGCCAGGCTGCCGTTGCCAGCGGGATTCCCGTTAATGTCTATCCTACCAAGGGCATGGCTCAGCGGGGCGGTTTTGTCAAAGAGCAGATCCGTTTGGGCCGGGAGAATCTTGGCCCCAGCATACCGCCTCAGGGTGCGGAGCTGGTTATTTCCATGGAGCTTTCGGAATCTTTAAAAGCCCTGCCCTTTTTGCAGAAGGGCGGCGAATTTGTCCTTTATGGCTTGATTTGGGCGCCTACTGAAGTTATGCTGGGCAAAGAGCATTATCCCAGCCGCCAGGATGTCAGCCGGGAAATTGCAGCGGCAGGAGGCCGGATCATTTATTCCGATCCTTCCCAATTGCCCCAAGGAGTCAGGGAGAATATTTTTATCCTGGGGATGGCAGCCGGCCACACCCGCCTGCAGGAATTCGTCCCGGCCCAGAGTTTCCGCCAGGCTATCGAGGAACGCTGGCCCGCAGCAGCAGCCGCTAATTTACGGGCTTTTGACATCGGATATGACTCATAAAAGTCAGGGAATAGAGGCTAGGGGTTAGGGAGTAAAAACCTACCCGTTCTAATCCCTAACCCCTAACCCTTGAAATATGTGGTATTTTATGAAATTAATGTTGCGCAAAGTACTCACTGTTGGCGCCGGGCTGTTTTTATTTGCTTTGGCCTTTTTGTTATGGCGACGGGGCCATTTGGGTTCTACCCCTTTACAAGTTTTACTTCCTGGCTTATCCCTGGCCTGCGGCTGGCTTTTCTTGCTGGCCGCCTTTTGGCAATGGCGCAAGGCCAAACGGCAATTGCGCCGGTTTGATCTCTGGCGGGTACTGTTGACAGCTGCTCTCTTTTTGCTGCTTATGCCCTATTCTTATCTGATTGGGGAAGCCCGCCTCTTATTATTTCAACAGCTCCCTTTGCCCGGTACAGACTCAACCATAAAAACAGCCTATCAGCAATTGCTGGAAGGCTCGCGCTGGCAAGCCCGGGGCAAATGGTGGCATGGCTATACTCTGACGGTCCGGGGCCGCCTGGACTGGGAACCGGAGCTAAAGCGTAACTTAACCATAACCTATCAAGCAGATAGGCGGGGAGCTTTTTATTTGGATAAAACCCTGCTGGAAGAGGAAGAGATGCCTCCGGCTTTTGCCGCCTATATTCAAGAACGTATATTTGATTCAAAAAAAAGTAAAGAACCGCTGGCTGCTGATTTGGCCCTTTGGCTGCTGAAAAACAGCCGTTTTGCCAATTGTGAGTTTTCCCTAGAAGAATTGGTAAATTTTTCCATAAAAGATATCACATGGACGGCCCGCCCGGCCTATTCCGCTAAGGAAGATATGGTTGAGCTGGCAGGGCAAATGAATATAGAAGGAACCTTAATGCAGGTGCAACAGTCATACCTAATAGATATGGATAAATGCACCATCAACCACCTGGAAGGTTTACTGGACGGAAAACCCCAGGACGAAGCAGCCTACGAACAATGGTGTAAGGATTTAGTTAATATTTATGCCGGAGGTCAAAAGAGAGAATAAATAAAGCATAGTTCCCCCACTTAACGAAGATAATAAACATATAAATCATTTTAATTACGCATTAAGAATTGAACTAATGGGGGATTGTTCAAGTGAATAGAGTATTAATACCAATGAAACGCAAAGTGTCAATAAAAAACAAGAGGATTTTTACTCCCTACTCCCTACCCCCTACTCCCTTACGCTCAAAGACCGCTCTGGGGATCCTGGTGGTATTGGTTGTGATTTTCAGCTGGGCAATTCCGGCGCTTGCCGCAGCTGATGAAGATATTAAGATTACTATTGACGGCAAGGTTTTGGACTTTGGCCCCAATGAAATGGCCCCTTATGAATTGGAAGGCAGGATCCGGGTCCCGGCCCGCAAGGTTTTTGAGGCTATGGGCTGCGAGGTCCGGCTGCTAAACCCTGATGAAGTCGAAATCAGCAAGCAGCGTCTGGGCTATAAAATGTTCGGCCGCTTTCAGCAATGTGCCCTTCAGGCTTTTACCTGGGGGTTCTATAATAGAGGCATTGACAATAAAGAATACTTGGATCTGGATGTTATCCCCCTGATAGTTAAGGGCACATTTGTTGTACCCTTGCGTACTGTGGCGGAGGCTATGGGCTGTCATGTATATGCCCAATCGGGGTGGAGCATGAATATTACAGTTGATCCCCGGCTTATGATCGACGGCGCCCCTGCTGATTTTGAGGGGATGACTTATATAATAGTAAATGACCAGGCTATGGTTCCTTTGGATCAATATTGCGCGCTTAAGAACTATCAGGTGCTTTTTAATCAAAAAAGCGGGAGGATCATCATCTGCAACAAAGATGAAGAAAAAACCCCCAGGATCCGGATGAATATTGATTCGACAAAAGCCATAGTTTCCGGCCGGGAAGTGACCCTGGATGCACCCCCTGTTATCCGCTTTAATCTTCCCTTTGTTCCTTTGCGTTTTATGGCGGAAATCAGCGGGGCTAAGGTTTTGTGGGATGAGAAAACAGGGAATATTGCTGTTGATAGGTAATAGGTAATAGGTAGTAGGTAATAGGTAGGATTACAATTATGAAAAAACTGATTATTCTAATTCTTGCTGCTGTAACTCTACTGGCAATAGCGTTTCCGGCTTGGGCTGCGGGGGATATCAAAATTGTGATAGATGGTAAAGAGTTGGTTTTTGGCAATGGGGAGCAGGGGCCTATTATGGAGAATGGCCGGGTGCTGGTGCCTTTGCGCAGGCTGTTTGAGGAGATTGAATGCCAGGTCCACTATCTGCCCGAGGGGCAGAGAATACATATTTATTCCTTTCCCCTGGCTATAAGCATAAATATGCGAGTTGACGTTACCGATGCTTATGTTTTTAACAAGGTTATAAACTTGGATGTTGCTCCCAAGCTTTTTAATAGTACTACCTTGATCCCCTTGCGCTTTGTGGCGGAAAACGCTCATTGTAAAGTGCTTTGGGATGCTAAAAACCGCAGAGTAAACATTACCAGACAGCCTTTACTGTCTGTTGACGAATATTCCCGTCAGGAATTACCCCTTGAATATTATGATGGCAAGGTTGTTTTTGCTAGAGCTAGCGCTGCCGGTATGTCAGAATTATATGGTACTTCTGAATTTAGCACTATGACAAGTTTCAGCTATAATGCCACAGACAATAATACACTATCCTTGCTGCTTGACCAGGATATATGTACTAAAATCATGCCTCAGTTCCAACAGACTCTAATCAAAGCCGCGCATTATTATCAATCACCGGTTACTCTGACAGTATGTTTTGATGACTATTCTCCGGATGGGATAGCAAAGTTAGAACAAATAGAAACTTATTTTGAGACTTTTCCCACTACATTTGGGACTTACTATTTTAAATTTTTACATATGCAATACAGCCCATATACCAAAAATTTTCATTCTCAATGGTACTATCAGTCGGAACTAACGGTGGAAATCATCAAATAATAACTGAATTGGGAGGTTAAAAATGAGCATACACAAGCTTTTCTATCCTAAAGGCGTGGTGGTGGCCGGTTCTGCCAGTCCCGGCAAATTGGGGCAGGTGCTTTTGGAGCGTTTGCTGAAGGCCGGCTTCCCGTCTGTTTTTGCCCTTAATCCCAAAGCTATAGGTTGGGGTGCGGCGCCCGGTTTTGTTTCTGCCCGGCAAATTGAGGCGCCGCTGGATCTGGCTGTGATCGTCAGCCCGGCATCTACTGTGGCTGATGTTTTGGCCGATTGCGGTGAGGCCGGGGTGCGGGCGGCTATTATTATCAGCTCCGGCTTTGGCGAGGCGGGCAATGCCGAAGGGGAGCGGCAGCTTCAGGAGGTGGCAGCCCGTTACGGTATCAGTTATACCGGGCCCAATTGCGCCGGCCTGATCAATACCGGCAATAATCTGCTGGCCAGCCTGGAGGCAGCTCCGCCCCCCGGCGCTACCTCCCTGATCTCCCAAAGCGGGGCCGTGGGAGGGGTGATGATGGATTTGGCTGAAGCCCGGGGTCTGGGGCTTGCTAAATTTGTCAGCTATGGCAACGGTTCCGGTGTCGGCGAGCTGGACTTGCTGGCCTACCTGGCTAATGATCCGGAAACAAAGGTCATTGCTATGTATTTGGAAAATATCAAACAGGGCCGGGAATTTTTAGCCCTCTTACGACAGGTCACCGCCAAAAAACCGGTGGTAGTGGTCAAATCCGGACGCACCGGCAGCGGCCAGCGGGCTACTCTTTCCCATACCGGGGCTCTGGCCGGTTCCGACCAGGTTTATGACGCGGCTTTGGCCCAGGCCGGGGCTATCCGGGTAGCCGGCATAGAAGATATGATTGATCTTTGCCAGGCTTTTAGTTCGCTGTCTCCTATGAAAAGTAAAAAATTAGCAATTATTACCAATAGCGGTGGTCCGGCTGTTTTGACTGCCGACCGGGCTGATGAATTGGGCCTGGAAGTAGGGGAGCCCTCCCCAGCCTGCCGGGAAGAGCTGGCTTCTTTTCTGCCCTCCCATGCCGGCCTGGCCAATCCTATCGACCTGACGGTAGAAGGGGATGCGGCAGCTTATAAGCAGGCTCTGCTGGCCTGCTTACAGGAGAATGGAGCGGCTGTAGCCCTTTATGTGGGTACCCCCTATTTACCTGCCTTGCCCATTGCCCAGGCCATTGCCGAAGCGGCAGCCGAAAGCGGCAAGCCGGTGGCGACTATTTTGCAAGTAGGTGCGGATATCAAGGAAGCCCAAAAATATCTGCTTCAGGCAAATCTGCCTCTCTTTTTAAGCGGAGAGCGGGCAGTACAGGCTTTAGCTTATCTGGCCCGTTATCAGGAGTCCAGGCCTGCTGCAGCTGAACCTTTGCCCCAAAAGGGCAAAATCGGCCCGGGAGCTTTGCTGGAACCGGAAGCCATGGAACTGCTTAAGCTCAACGGTATGCCCACACCACCCTTTACCCTGGCCAAAAGCCTGGAGGAGGCAATAGCAGCCGGCGCCGGCTTGACATATCCCCTGGCAGCCAAGGTGGTTTCCCCGGAAATTTTGCATAAATCCGGCCAAGGCGGGGTTATTTTGAATACTAAAGACGAAGCACAGCTAACCGAGGCTTTCCGGAACCTGATTCAGCTGCCGGGAGCTCTGGGGGTCCTGCTTTATCCCATGTTGAAAGGAGATTTCGAGCTGATCCTGGGTCTTTCCCGGGACCGCCAATTCGGTCCGGTGGTTGCTTGCGGACTGGGAGGAATTTATACGGAAATCCTGAGGGATGTAGCCCTGCGGATAGCCCCGGTCAGCCAGGAAGAAGCAGAGACTATGCTGCGCCAGTTGCGGGCCTATCCCATTCTAAGCGGAGCCCGGGGTAAGCAACCGGTAGATTTGCAAGCCCTGGCCCGATTAATTTCTAATTTTTCCCAATTGCCTTTCCTGTATCCGGATCTTCAGGAAGCGGATATTAATCCTCTGTTTGTCAGCGGGGATGAGTTTATGGCGGTGGATGCCCGGATTATCGGGATGGCTATATGAGCAACTGGAGCACGGCAGTATGTGCAACAAACGGGATCAAGATCCACTATACCAGAACCGGGGGAAATAAACCGCCGGTTATTTTGCTGCATGGGTTGATGACTAACGGGCTGTGCTGGACGGATCTGGCCCATGTTCTGGAAAAAGATTATGATGTGATCATGCCGGATGCCAGGGGGCATGGCAATTCGAGCGTACCCGACTTCGGCTACAGCTACGAGGATCTGGCAAACGATGTCGCAAGTTTAATAAATGCCCTAAAACTGCCTGCTCCGATCCTGCTAGGGCATTCCATGGGAGGGATGACCGCAGCCGTGGCGGCCAGCCGCAAGCCAAATCTGCTCCGGGGCCTGATCTTAGCTGATCCGGCCTTTATAAGTCCGAAAGTTCAGCGCGAAGTTCGCGATAGCGATGTCGCGGACCGGCACCGGCGGATGCTAAATATGTCACTGACTGAAGTGCTGGCAGATGCCAAAAACAGGCATCCTGACAGGTCAGAGGAGAACCTTCTCCTGTTTGCCAGAGCCCGTCTGCAAACAAGCATGGCAGCCTTTGACGTTCTTACGCCTCCAAACCCTGACTATAAAATGTTGGTAAAGGCAATTGATGTTCCCAGTCTCATCGTTTTTGGTGATAGAGGCGTGGTTTCGTCTGTCGTCGCCCAAGAGCTGCAACATCTCAATCCAAACCTTCAAACAGAACAAATCCGGGAAGCAGGCCACAGTCTCTACTTAGACCAACCGGAGCGCTTTGCGGCTGTTGTTAACTTGTTCATATGTTCAAATTGTTTAAATACATAAAAATTTCTTGACATATTCGCTGCTCCTGCGTATAATACTAGTACAGAGTAGAAATACTCAAAAAGCGGTGGACCCTACCGTTAAGTGGGAGCTGAAAAAGCGGTGGACCCTACCGTTAAGTGGGAGCTGAAAAAGCGGTGGACCCTACCGTTAAGTGGGAGCTAAAAAGAAGGGGTTGAGTGTAACGCTCAACCCTTTTCCTATTTTGGAGGAGAAATAAAATGCGTCTTTCATTTTCTTGCGCGGATACTGCTTATTGTGATTTTTTACGGCAGACAGATCCGTGTGTCCCTTACACAATGGACAAGAAGGAAACACGTCCATTTGTCGGCGTGGTTTTTGAGATAAATGGAATTAACTATTATGCACCTCTATCTTCCCCAAAATCAAAACATTTGAAAATGAAAAACCAAATAGATTTTCTGAAAATAAATGAGGGAAAATGGGGAGCTATTAATTTTAACAACATGATCCCAATCCACAAAAATAGTCTGACAAAAGTAGAAATGAAAATTTTGCCAGGTGATGCCAAAGAAGATAGGATATATAAAGATCTTCTCAACAATCAATTGGACTGGTGTAATGCTAACCAGAGGGCAATAGTATCAAGAGCAGCAAGACTATATGATACTATCGTTCACGGTAGAGGTACTCTTGCTTTAGTCAACCGTTGTTGCCGTTTTGCGGCAAATGAAGGCCAATACATAAAATTTTGTCAAGAGAACAATTTTACCCTGTTGGCACAAGGTGCAAGCAAGAGCGCAGAAAAACCCATCCTATAATTTCCTAATTATTATAAGAGTAGATCATTACATGTTTTGCTGGAACCTTCTTCCTATTGATACGTCTAATTATAGAAAAGGAAATGGCCTTATTTAGCGGTGAATGGCCTTATCCCACATGGCCCAGAGAGTCAAATCTTCGGTTACCGGGGTATCAAAGAGATATAAGTACTCCTCAGCTGGTACATCAGCGAGATACCAGCCAATAAAATCAAATCCTTCTCTGATTGGTTCTTTCATTTTGGGGGCTTCATGACCAAATGCAACCGGCACAACGGTATAATCGGAATAGCCGTTGAAGGTTAAGTAATAGATGGCTTCGCTGGCAACCCATTTTGCATAGAGCGTTATGTCGGCATTTACCGGGCTATCAAAATCATAGGGCTTTTTATGCTCCCTGTCGGCATACCAACCATCGAATTTACATCCGGGTTTGGTGGGTTTTGTGGGCTTTTCAGGTATCGGCATACCGGCTAGTACGTCTATGGGGTTTGTCGTATTCTCATTGCGGCAGACATTGAATCTAACAGTATAGAACTTCTTTGTTTCAGAATCCGGTTTGATTTTGCTAAAATTGGCATCATTGGACATATGATCATCTCCTATAAATATATTTATTAACCTTATTTTAACAGCATATTAATTAGCTGTCAATTACTATAATTAGTTCGTTAATAAAAAAGGAGGATAGGATAATATAATGAAAATTTGGAAATGGAGTGAACACTAAAATGAGGCTTTTGAAATCACTGCTAATAATTGCCATTGTAGGCTTGATGAGTATATTATTGCTCGCAGGTTGTTCGCAACAACATAAAGATGAAAATCCTGACGGTTCTGGTTCAAGTAATGTCGGGATAACGGGAAAAACTACAGAGATAACAGAACAGCAAGAAGATAAAAATCCAAATACTTCTGTTTTAAGTAATGGTGAAATAACTGAAAAAACTACAGAGATTGCAGAACAACATGAAGATAAAACTTCAGACGATTCTGTTTTAGGTAATGCTGAAATAGCGGGGAAAATTGCGGAGATTACAGAAAGTGAAAAATATTATGGAGATCTCACTCTTGCAGAAAAGTTAGAGAAAAATAATATACCTGCGATCAGTATTGCAATAATTGATAATTATCAGATCAGCGGAGTATTTACATATGGATCAAAAAACAAAGAAACTAAAGAAAAAGTTACAGCTGATACTCTCTTCCAGGCAGCGTCTATCAGTAAGTCTGTGTTTGCTGTTGCGGTTATGCGCTTGGTTGAGAAGGGAACGCTTGATTTGGATATGGACATAACCGAATACCTTATTGATTATAAGCTGCCAACGTATGACGGTAAGGAACATAAAATAACTTTAAGACAAATATTAAGTCACAATGCCGGATTAAATGTACATGGTTTTGAAGGCTACCGCCAAAACAAGAAAAAACCCACGATTGAGAATATATTAAATGGGTCCGGTCCGGCTAATTCAGCCAGATTAGAATTAGCTAAAGCCCCTGAAACCGGATTTCAATATTCAGGCGGCGGCTTTATTCTTGCTCAAAAAATTGTTACCGATGTATGTGGCTATGAATTTATTGAGATAATGAATGAATTAGCATTGTTTCCTTTTGTCATGACATCCAGCACTTTTCTACAACCACTACCTGATGATAGACTAAAAGAAATAGCTCATGGATATAACGCTAAAAACCAGTCATTACCCGGCGGATATAATATAATGCCGGAATTGGCAGCGGCAGGGTTATGGACTACACCGTCGGACCTTGCCAGATTTGGCATTGAAGTAATGAGAGCAATAAAAGGTGAGAGTACATTACTGGGAAAAGAATCAGCCAGGTCAATGCTGGAAGCAGCATATGGTAATCCGGAATATGGGTTAGGTTTTCAATTAGGCTATAGCAGAAAAGGGAAGACATTCGGTCATGACGGACATAATTACGGATATCTTTCAAAAATGCAATTTTGCCCTGCTGAGGGATCCGGGATAGTAATAATGCAGAATTCTGACGGTAGCAATCTAGTTCTTAACGAAGTCTTTTATGCTTTTTGGGATGTATACGGATGGTAATGGACAATAGGAAGTGATAAAATGACCCGCCAAGAGCTGATCGATTTTTGCTTGACTTTTCCCGCTGCCTATGAGGATTATCCTTTTGACGAGATGACAGGCGACGGGGCCTGGACGGTGATGCGTCATCGTACCAATAAAAAGAGCTTTGCCTTTATTTATGAGCGAAACGGCAAGTTGTGTATAAATCTGAAATGCGAACCGGTTGAGGCTGATTTCCTGCGGCAATTGTTTAGTGATGTTACCCCTGCTTACCATATGAACAAGGTCCACTGGAACACTGTTGCCCTTGGCGGCGATGTGCCTGATGATGAACTCTGCCGTATGATCAAGAGCAGCTATGATCTGATAAAACCGAAAGTGCGGAGAAATGGGGTCTCTTTGTGAAGCGATATCTGTTATCCAGCTTTATCTGCATCTTGATACTGTTTACCTGTGCCTGTGAAGAGCAGGAACCTATGCTTCCTGAAGATACGCCGGACATAAATGAACCGCAAATTGAGTTTTCCCAACCTGCATTTTCCCTGGAAGATCTGCCCGACCTTGAGCCCTTTGAGACTCCCCGGGAAATCGTCAATCGTTATTTTAACGAGGAATTTGCAGATACCCTGAAACCGGCGGCAGATTATGGACGGTTATATCCCTATGCAGGGAGCAATTCCTCCCGTTATGGTTTGGTGGATGCTAGAGGCAGGATAGTGGTAGACCCTTTTTACGGAGAAGCCTACTATGCAGAACCTGCAAATGGAGGGGAACCTGAATACCTGGTGCTGGCTTACCCTGTGGATGAGGAGGAGCAAAAGCTGTGGAGGGTTACAGGCGGTGGCATTCTACTCAGGCGCTTTGCTTTTGCTGCTGCTGATGGCAGTTGGCTTAGCGATACTTTTTATGGTATAGGAGCCCGGTTGAGTGAAGGCCGGATAATTATCCATGATTATGATAACCCTCAGGATGCGAATAAACAGAGAGTTTTTCGGATCTATGACTTAAAAGGCCAACTGATAGCTCAGGGAGAAGGTGAGCTATCAGGTTTTCAGGAAGGCTTAAGCGTAGTATGGCACTTTATCCGAAACGAGCAAAACGGCAAATATCAAGAATATTATGATTATATAGACAAAAATGGCAATGTGGTTATACCTGGACCGTTTTTGGAAGCAGAAGGCTTTGCAAACGGGTTTGCTAATGTAGTTATTGTTGAAAACGAACGTCGGGTAATAGATACTCAGGGTAATACTAGGCGTAGGTCCAGGCCTGGTGAGATAAGATACGACACTTTTGGTGAGTATATTTGTTTTACCGAATATGCAGCAAATACCCGTTGCGGTATATTAGATAAAAATGGAGATGTTATTATTGATCTGCAATACAATGAAATCCGGCCTTCAATAGAAACCGGGTCTACTCTTATGGTAGGGATGAAAGAGGATGGCAGCTATTGGATTATTGATCCCCAAAGAGGCGAGGAAAGCAAGATAGAGTTAGCCGGCGTGCATATTAACCATGCCGATATCCTCGGCAACAACTGGTGCGAGGTAAGTTATGTAAGGGATCCCGGAAACGGTGAGCTGATCAACGGCTTTGCTCTGCTTAAGGACAGGCATGAATACCGCTTTGATTCTGATGAGGAGCCAAAATCCTGCTCTAATATCCAGGGTGATTTGTTTGCTATTTCCACTCAAAACCGCCTTGTTAACTACACTGAAATCTTTGATGCAGCTATAGGTAAGGTGATACGGCACTGGGATGATTTTTATTTCAGCCACAAGTTAAATGATGTTATGCTGGTATTCAGCACCTTCAATGGCTCACGTCAGCTGGTATTTGATACTGATCTTAAGCCAGCATTCAGCACGGATGATTTAGGTGGAGGTCATATTAAAAATATCCAATATTTGGCAGATGATATTTATAGCATCCGAACTACCTTTTATAGCGGTTTAATCAAAGAAAACGGACAGTGGCTGATCCGCGTGTATGCTAATAATATGGACTAGCGGCCTGCTGCGCAGCCCAGTTATGAATTTTGAGTTCTGAATGCCAAAATTCGGGATAAAAGATAACCCCTCCTAAGTTAGGAAGGTCCTCTCATCAAGTAAAGTAGCTCATTGGTTAAAAAATGGAACTTTTCCTCTTTTGGTATGTCTAATTATAATACGAGCATTGCCGCATGATCGGGAGAAGCTATGATCTGATAAAACCGAAAGTGCGGAGAAATGGGGTCTCTTTGTGAAGCGATATCTTCTATGCTTTTTTATCTGCGTCCTGCTGCTGTTTGCCTGCGCCTGTGAAGAGCAGGAATCTGTGCTTTCGGAAAATGATCCAGATATAAACGAAGCTCCAATTGAGTTTTCTGAACCAACCTTTTACCTAGAAACCATTCCCAGATTTGAACCCTTTGAAGCCCCCCGGGAAATCGTCAGCCGTTATTATGATGAGGAATTTGTGGATACCTTGAGACCGGCGTCAGATTATGGTAGGCTTTATCCCTATGCAGGTAAATTCATTGGTGATAGTCGGTCAGTGAGCGACATTCGTTATGGCTTGGTGGATGTCCAAGGCAGGGTAGTGGTAGACCCTGTCTATGGCCGGGCTGATTATCTTAGCCGGGAAGAAGGCGAAGACCTGGCCTATCTGTTGCTGGTCTACCCTGTGGATGAGGACGACGGGATGGCCCAGAAGCTGGCGGCAGATTCAGAGGGTTACCCCCAACAGCAGTGTTTTGTCTTTGCCTCCACCGATGGCAGCTGGGTCAGTGATGCTTTTTGCGGCAGTGAAGCTCAAATAAGCGAAGGTCGGATAATTATTCATGATTATGGTGTTCCTGATAATAATTACCAGGGAATCTTCCGCATCTATGATTTAGAAGCCCACCTGGTAGCCCAAGGTGAGGGGATGCTGTATGGTTTCCAGGAAGGCCTAAGCGTGGTGCAACATCAAACTTATAACAAACAAGATGATAGTTACCGGGAATACTATAACTATATTGATAAAAACGGCAAGGTGGTGATCCCCGGACCGTTTTTGTCTGCGGCAGGCTTTGTAAACGGATTTGCCAGTGTAGCTATTGATGAGAACGAAGAGCATTTGCAGTACGTTATCATAGACAATCAGGGCAAACTTAGAGACGACTTGAGACCAGGTGGAAGTAGATATGACCGCTGGGGTGAATATATTCGTTTTAGCGAATACAGTGCGGATCTTGAGCAGCAAGGATTGATGGATAAGGAAGGCAATGTTATAATTCAAGCTCAATATCGTTGGATATATTCTCCATCCGAACCAGGGGCCACTTTGGTGATAGGGACAAAAGATGACGGCAGCCACTGGATTATCGACCCTGAAATCGGTGAGGAAAACAAGCTGGATTTGGCCGGGATTAATGCCTTCTATACCGAGATCAGCGGCAACAACTGGTGTATAGTAAACTATGAAAAAGACTCCGGAAACGGTTATAATGTCAACGGAGTTGCATTGTTTAAAGATGGAGTTGAACGTCGCTTTGGTTCCCAAGATGACGATATGTCCTGCTCATATATAAAGGGTGACTTGTTTGCCCTTTACTATGGTAAATCATACAGTAACGGCCCTAGCTACACGGAAATATATAACGCTGCTTCGGATAAAGTTATAAAACGAATGGATGGTTATGAGTATAGCCGCAAGTTAAACAATTCGATAGTGATACTTAATAGCATTTATAGCAGGCATAATCAGATTGTAATATTGAACAGTGATTTTGAACCGGCGTTCACCGCAGCTGCTTTAGTTGGCGACAGGATAAAAGGCATCCGGTATCTGGCGGATGATGTTTACAGTATAGATACCAGCTTTTATAGCGGCCTGATTAAAGAAAACGGCCAATGGCTGATCCGTATATATGCCAATAACATGGATTAAATAATGAACAGGGGTGATAAACTATGGTAAAAAGAATCTTTATGTCTATTCTGCTATCAGCACTGCTGGCGACAGGCCTGGTTGCCTGTACTGACAAAGCGGGGCTACCGGAGAACGAACCAGGCATAACCCCGCCGCCGCAGAATAGCGGTAATTTTGAATTTACGCCGAAAAACTATCCAAAAATGGGCGGATCTTTGGCCGCTTTGCCCTTGGGTCAGGCCGTAACAGCCGCGGCGCTGAATATCAGCCGCGAGGAAACGGCGGATTATATCGTATTTGAAGGCTCCACTACTGATAATTACCGTAACCTGATCCGGGGAGACTTCAACATATTGCTGGCCTACGAGCCTTCAGAGGAAGCGATTAACGAGGCCAAAGAGCAGGGTTTTGAATGGGAAATGACGCCGATTGGCCGTGATGCTCTGGTATTTATTACCAATAAGAGGAACCCGGTGCAAGATTTAAGTGACGCTCAGATCCGCGGCATCTATAGCGGCGAAGTCACCAACTGGAACGAGGTAGGCGGGAATGATGCCGAGATCATCGCCTATCAGCGTAACAAGGATAGTGGCAGCCAAACCCTCTTTGATAAGTTGCTAAATTTAGGTGAAAAGCTGATGACGCCGCCCATCGAACAAATCATTGGCGAAATGATCGGTTTATTAGAGGTGGTGGCTAATTACGACAATTCCCCTAATGCTCTGGGCTACACCGTCTATTATTATCTTACCAATATGGAACCGGATAAGCTTTCCCGCTCTAAGATCCTGGCTGTAAACGGAGTAGAATGTAACAATGATACCATCCGCTCAGGTGAATATCCTTATGTTAATGATTTCTACGTAGTCATCCCCGCTGATTTACCTGATGACTCTTCTGCCCGGGTGCTCTATAAATGGATTTGCTCGGAGCAAGGCAGGGAGCTGGCGGAACTGGAAAATTATGTTACCAGGTAGTCAGGAAATCTTTAAAGGAGACGGTTTGTGTAACAATTTTACCTTGTCGGCACAAAGTATATGTAAGAGGGGGGCTCTTTATGAAGCGATATTTTTTGTATTGTTTTATCTGCATCCTACTGCTGTTTGCCTGCGCCTGTGAAGAGCTGGAACCTGAGCTTTTAGAAGACGAGCCGGATCGCAACGAACCGAAAATAGAGTTCTCCCGGCCTACTTTTTACCTGGAAGCTCTGCCTGAGCTTGCGCCTTATGAGGTTCCGCGGGAAATAATCAGCCGTTATGGCAAAGAGGAATTTGTGGATACCCTGAAACCGGCCAAGGATTATGGCCGGCTTTATCCCTATGAAGGTAAATTTATCGGCGGCAACTGGTGGGAGGGCATCCGTTATGGGTTGACGGATGCTAAGGGCAGAATAGTGGTAGATCCTGTTTATAGTCAAGCCTATTATGTTGACCGGGAAGAAGGCAAAGATCCGGCTTATCTGATGCTGGCTTATCCTACGGACAAGAGAAATGAGGAGCCGCAGAAGCCGGGGGAAGATCCATCTGATTTTATTCAGCGCGGACGCTTTGTCTTTGCCAGCGCCGATGGCAGCTGGGTCAGCGATACTTTTTATGGTGAAGGCGCCCATCTGAGCGAAGACCGGATAATTATCTATGATTATGATAATCTTCAGGATATTTATCTGGGCAAAAGGAGTTTCAGCATGTATGATCTGAAAGGCCGCTTGGTAGCCAAAGGCGATGGTACGCTTCATGGTTTTCAGGAAGGCCTAAGCGTAGTACGGCATTCATCCCATAACCGGCAAGGTGACAGTTACAGTGAGTATTGTGACTATATAGATAAAAATGGCAATGTGCTTATACCAGGGCCTTTTTTATCTGCGGATAGCTTTGTCAACGGGCTTGCCAATGTAACTATTGGTGAGGATTGGGAGCATCAGCAAGAGGCTGTAATAGATACTCAGGGCAATTTCAGAGGCAGCTCAAATTCCGGCGGGCTGAGATATGATACTTTTGGTGATTATATTTATTTTAGCGAATATAATGAAGGTTATCAGCAAGAGGGAATTATGGATAAAAATGGAAATATCATGATCCCTGCTAACTACACTTGGATAAGCCGGCAATACGAGTCTGCGTATACCTTGGTAACAGGGAGGAAGGAAGACGACAGCTACTGGATTATCGACCCTAAAAGCGGCGGGGAAAAAAAGATAGATTTAGCCGGTGTGCAAGTAAGACATGCCAATATCAGCGGCGACGGCTGGTGTGAAGTGTCTTATGAAAAAGACCTCGGAAACGGTATTTATCTCAACGGCCTGGCCTTGCTTAAAGGGGAGACCGAATACCGCTTCGAGCAAGAAGATTCTTATGTAAACTGCTACTATTTACAAAACGACCTGTTTGCAGTAAGCTATAATAAGTCCAACCAAAACCACTCCAGCGGGTTTGTGGAAATCTTTAGCACGGCCCTGGGTGAAGCAATAAAACGAATAGAAGGGTATAACTTCAATTATAAGATAGATGATACCATCCTAGTATTTTATTCCATCGGAGGCTCGAGGCAGTTGCTGCTAGGCAATGACTTTGAGCCGGCATTTAGCCCGGCTGATTTAGGCAGCGATTATATTAAGAGAATTGATCATCTGGCGGACGATGTTTACAAGATACGCACCAATCTTTACAGCGGTTTGATCAAAGAAAACGGCCAGTGGCTGATCAGGGTTTATGCTAATAATATGGACTAGCGGCCTGCTGCGCAGCCTAGTTATGAATTTTGAGTTCTTAATACTAAAACGAGGAGAAATAAATTATGTTACGCGCTGAACGCTTCCTTCTTCGAACAAATGCTTGCAAAATCTTTCATAATGTAGTATAATCCAGCAAGACAAGAAAGTGGCTTGGGGTTGCCCTCCGGGAAGGAGGGTGGTTGATATGGTATTGTTTGCGATTATTGTCTACATACTCTTATTAACAATCGTTGTCCTTCGGGATAAAAGATAACCCCTCCTAAGTTAGGAAGGGCCTCTCATCAAGTAAGTTTTTCAGCCTGCAAGTGGCTGGAAATTATTTTAGGAGAGCGACCCTCCGACAAAAGAGGCCGCTTTCTTGTCTTTTATTATAAGCAATTACCTCTGTTTTGTCAATAAGGAATTTACAAATAAGAAATTTTGTTTAGATTAAATTTAGACATTTGATTTAATAAAGGAGGCTATCATGATGAAAAGAAATTTTATGTTTGTGCTGTTATTAGTGCTGCTGATGGGCTTGAGCGCATGTACCGGGGAAATAGACGCGCCGCCTGAAAATGAGCCGCCGCAGAATATCGGTAATTTTGAATTTACGCCGGAAAATTACCCTTTAATGGGCGGATCTTTGGCTGCTTTGCCTTTGGGTCAGGCTTTTACGGCCGCGGCGCTTGCTATCAGCCGGGAGGAAACGGCGGATTATATTGTCTTTGAAGGCTCCACCACCGATAATTACCGCAGCCTGATCTGGGGAAACTTCGACATTTTGCTGGCCTATGAGCCGTCGGAGGAAGCGCTTAGCATGGCTAAAGAGCAGGGTTTTGAATGGGAGATGACGCCGATCGGCCGTGATGCGCTGGTATTTATTACCAATAAGGATAACCCGGTGTCTGACTTGAGTGACGCGCAGATCCGCGGCATCTATAGCGGGGAGATAACCGGCTGGGGCGAGGTGGGCGGAAATGATGCCGATATCATTGCCTATCAGCGCAATAAGGATAGCGGCAGCCAGACCCTTTTCGATAAGCTGATAAATTTAGGCGAAAATCTGATCGCACCGCCCACCGAACAGATCATCGGCTCTATGATCGGCTTATTGGAGGTGGTGGCCGACTTTGATAATTCCCTTGACGCCCTGGGCTATACGGTTTATTATTATCTAAGCAATATGGAACCGGATAAGCTTTCCCGCTCCAAGATCCTGGCCGTAGACGGTGTGGAATGCAACAATGACACTATCCGTTCCGGCTCTTACCCTTATGTCAATGATTTCTACGCAGTTATCCCCGCCGATTTGCCCGATGAGGCGCCGGCCCGGATACTCTATAACTGGATTTGCTCGGAACAGGGCAAGGAGCTGGCGGAAAGAGAAAATTATGTAACCCGCTGACCGCTTTTTTGAGGCTCTATTTCGACTACGATAATAATTCCAACCATAAAAAACACCACAGAGAATCATTTTGTTTCCTTGCGGTGTTTTTTTGTTTGCTCAGGCAAATATGCAGCGCCCGGCAAAAGTGAGCACTTGGTAAAATTTGTCATATAATTTAAAATATCAGTATTTTCATGCAGGATTAAGTCATAATAAAGCGAAAAGTAAAGCAATAACTACCTTTTTAGCATAAGGAGTGATAAGGCTTATGAAAAGGATCGTTTTGATCTTTACAGTCTTGGCATTGACTTTCCTGAGTTCGTGTACCATGGTCTCAGAAGATTTAAATGAGCCCTTACATACCGATACTCCGGAATACATATTTGAGCGGCGCCAGACAGACGCAGTTGTTCCTATTGATGTGAGTTTTTCGGGAGAAAAAGATAAGCCTGCAGCTGAGCTCTTTGAGATAATGGATTCAAATAGAGCAAAATTCGGAAAGATCCTTGATGATCCCGAGCAATATGAGGTCCAGGCTCTGTTGACTGAGATCAGAAGGGATGACAAAGGCAATCTTACTTTTATCAGCAGCGGATATGGGGTCGACAGAAAAATGTATTTCTTTCCGGCCAGTGTGATCAAGATGGCAGTTGCCGCACTGACACTGCAAAAATTAGGACAGATAGAAGCAGCCGACCGGAAATGCCTGCTCAGCGTTGCAGGTTACAGTGCCAACAACTCTGTCGAGGAATATATTAAGAGAATGCTCAGGCAGAGCGATAATGCCGCCTACAATAAGCTTTATGATTTTTTGGGACAGGAATACATAAATGATACCCTGCATGAAATGGGATATCCCGACTGTCAGATCATAAGACGCTTTGCCTCGGATACATCGGCAGCTCAGGATCGCACTACCTCTGCGGTAAAGCTGACCAGAGGCAGCTCTGTCGTTTATTCCCAATCATCCTTGACTAACAAGAACGCCCTCACTCTGAAAGGGCGCGATGACATAAGCGGGTTGTTGCGGGGTCATTCAAGAATTACCTCGTCCGGACAAAAAATAAATTCGCCGAAAGAGTTTTTTGACTGGAATTTTATGCCAATAGAGGATATGCAGGGCATTTTAAAATCAATAGTCTTTCCCTTCAGTACTGAGCCAAGCGCAAGATTTGCTATTTCCGAAGATGACAGGGCATTTTTGCTTGACTGTATGCGCGGGGAAGGTACGGGCAAAAAGTACTTTATTTACGGCGACCAAGGCGAGGTCGACCCCAAAATTGAAATATATAACAAAACCGGAACCGGATATGGTAATATTTTGGATAATGCCTATATTGTTGACAAAGTAAACGGGATAGAATTCATGCTGACTGCTGTCATCAATGTGAATCCCAATGGAGTACTTGCCGACGATAATTATGATTATGAGAAAACAGGTATGCCATTCCTCAAGGACTTAGGCCTTGCGGTATATAATTATTATTTATCTCAACACTCAAAACCCGGCACACAAAATTGGGCTGCAAAGCAGGAAGTCCGGGTTTCCCTGATCGCGGTAGGTGATAATATGATGCATAATTCAGTCATAAAATGGGCAAAAACTGCTGATGGCTATGATTTTTCGCCTCTTTACCGTAATATAGTTGATACGGTCAAAGCTGCTGATATCGCCTTTGTTAATCAGGAGGCGCCCCTGGGAGGCGCTGATATCGCTCCCTCCGGTTATCCCCTCTTCAACTCCCCGCAGGAGGTTGGCCTGGCTTTGGCAGAGGCAGGCTTTGATGTTGTTAATCATGCCAACAATCATGGTGTAGATAAAGGCGCTGAAGCAGTCATTGCTACTGCCAATTTTTGGCAAGGAATAGATGGCGTATCATGCATAGGTATAAGTACCGGCGAGGCGGAGCGTGAATCCATAACCGTGATAGAAAAAGAGGGACTCAAATTTGCTTTTCTTGCTTATTCATATGGCACCAACGGTATGCCGGTAAAGGATCCGTATCTGATAAACCTTATTGATAGGGATCTGATCAAAGCCGATGTCCAAAAAGCGCGGGAAATTTCCGATGCTGTTATAGTGTCGATGCATTGGGGAAATGAATATGAACTCAAACCCTCTGCCGAACAAAGAGGGCTTGCCCAATATCTGGCGGATCTTAATGTAACACTTGTCATAGGGCACCATCCCCATGTGATCCAACCCGTTGAATGGATTTATGGCAAGGATGGAAATAAAACCCTTGTCGCTTTTTCCCTGGGGAATTTCATCTCAAGTCAGGACAAAACCGAGACTATGCTGGGGGGAATGCTTACCCTCACATTTACAGGCAACGCTGACGGGGTTGCAATATCAAAGCCCGCCGTCATTCCCCTTATGACCCACTACGATAAAAGCTACAAAAATTATTGCGTTTACCGGCTGAACGATTATCCCGCAGAGCTTGAGTCCCGGCATTTTCTGTCCGGAGTCAAAAAAAGCTTTTCTATTGATTATCTTAGGCGCTTAAGCCAGGATGTACTTGGGGATTTTTGCGCTTTGGATTAAACCTAAAACTTGACAGTAGCAGCCATATGCTATAAAATAAGCATATGGCTTGTTTTCCCAGGCGGAAGCAGCCAATATTAAGTTTTAAAGGAGGTCATCAAATGGCCAAGCAAAAATTCGAAAGAACAAAACCGCATGTTAACGTAGGAACAATTGGTCACGTTGACCACGGGAAAACAACCTTGACCGCGGCAATCACCACCTGCCTTGCCAAAGTAGGGGGCGCGGTAGTTACCACCTATGAGCAAATCGACGCGGCGCCGGAAGAAAAAGCCAGGGGCATCACCATCAACACCGCCCACGTGGAAT